>Ga0208299_1001120_pt1 | contig 21030 bp, 13 predicted proteins | sample 15_taG_FD_184089 | JGI IMG/M metagenome (GOLD analysis project Ga0208299, IMG submission 184089) | Marine viral communities from the Subarctic Pacific Ocean - 15_ETSP_OMZ_AT15312 metaG (SPAdes) (version 2) | ecosystem: Environmental > Aquatic > Marine > Oceanic | place: Pacific Ocean | collected...
TCTAACTCTCCTTGCCATAACCCAACTAAATTTTTAGCGTTTTCAGCGTCAGTGGCGTGTCTAGTTTTAACTGTATTGAGTTTAACCATAATATCTGCTTGACACTTCTTTATCGCGGCAGGTTCTCCCAATCCTTCGCAATCAGCCCAAGCCTCTCTTAAACCAAAAACATCATCATTAGCTTTTTGATATGACTCTTGCCCAAGATTCTCCATCTCAGGACCCATGTCAATAAAAGCAAGCTCTAGTTTTTTTCCAAACTCATCTACAGATTTTTGTTTTTCATTATACCTTTTCTTTATGTCAGCATTCATAGCCGCGCCTTTAGTATTAAGAACATCACCAATAGCACTAACAACATTCGTAGCAGTTGAGTCACCCGCTCCTATACTAAGCTCGGCTTCCATACTGGCTTTACCCATTTTCCTGAAATCACTCATGCTACCTCCAGCTGAACTTCCTTGACTTGCCATATTTATATTTGTTTAAATTCTACGTCTAACATACTGTAATCAACAGTGTCGTAACCGTTCATAGGTACGACTGCTTCTTGAGGGATTTCGTCTGACATAACACCTTGGAATAATCCTTCTCCAAAGATAGGATTTTTATATTCAAAAGAATATATATTTAAACCACTAGCCGACTTACCAATCTTACTTATATTCTTTTTAAGTTTTCTATCTGAAGCAGCTCCCGCTATTGAAGTCCCTATTCCCTTAACAGCATCACCTTGGGCTTGAGCAGCGGCTGCCTTAGCTGCACCAGCAGCCTCCATCTCACCTTGCGCTGAACCCATTAAAGCAGATGTTTTATCATATTGAAGATCTCTAGATTTTTCAGCTCCAGCGATTTGCTTGTCTTGTATTGAAGAAGCTTCATCAGCTGCTGCTTTTTGATTTGCCTGTTCTTGATTACCAATCATCTCACCTGATTTCTGAGCCGCTAACTGACCTTGATTAGCCATTGTCTGTGCTAGCGCAGCAATACCAGATCCACCAGCAGCGGCACCCATTTGATCCATAATATTGGCTCTTTGCTGTTGTCCTTTTTGGTTTTGGAGCTCCATACCCTTTTGGTTGATGGTGAGGTCCTCCATCTTGTTCTCCATGTTCTTATTTAAGTTAGATGTATCTAAAGCTTCATATTGCTTTTTCTTAGCATCTAAATCTTTCTTGGCTTTTTTTTGAGCGTCTGCTGCTTCTTTTTTAGCCTTACTTGCGGCTGACATTTTCATGACACCACCAACAACTCCAACAACCGCAGTTGCTGCCATTATAAAACTCATATTATTCTTCTTTTAAATTAATTTCTTTTAACATCTCTAATGCATCGCACCCAGGTGGTAGATCTTCATACCTAGTACAAACAACTTCTTCTTCAACATCTTCAATTGTAGTATTCTCTGTAGCATGTACTGTTATAAACACACACTCCTCATGCGTATATATCGCTCTCTTTGTACCTGGCTTTGTAACCCCTTGATAAGGAGCTTTTATATTCTGTATCCCTTCTTCCGTTAAGATAGACATCTCGCCTTTCATTAAAAAGAACGGATGTTCTTTCTTGTGTATTTTTGTAATGATAAGCTCGTGAGCTGGATTATATATCTCTCTAATATAACAACCACCAGCGAAAGTATGCTTAACAGGGTTTGCTTTGTGCATTACTTCTCCAGTGGTTCCCTGTACACTTACTATAGCGTCCTCTAGTTCTGTTATTTTTTCTCTAAATTCTTTTCTTTGCCTTACTTCTAAACCTATTTCCCACGCTTCGTCAAAGTTAAAAGAATGTTTTAAACCCAGCATCTCTGTTACTTGAACAAATTGAGCTCTACTTTCCTCCTTTGTTAAAGGTTCGTTTTCAACTTGTTTGTTTATTTCTTCGTCCATGATTATATTTAATTAAATTTATTAATATAGTCACAGTTTTTGCCGTTTATTTACTACTTTCAAACGCGTCAGCACTAACCCCAAATATCTCAGCCTCAGTCTTAGAGTTGTTTTTTAACTGCACTTTAGCGTAATAACCCAACACACTTGCTTGATTAGCTTTGTTGTCTTTAGAAAAGAAAATATAATCTGAAGAGCTAGGATACGATCCTGGTGAAAGCGTTGTGTTACACCAAAACCCAAGTCCATCTGGACTAACATAAGTTATATCTCCTATTTCAACAATATCAGACGAGTTAACTTGAAACTGAGCAGACGTAGACGTCGGCACGTAGTAAGCTGTATCTCCAACTTGTGCGGAAACATTTAATTGGTGTGCAAATGTAAATTGTAATATTGGCATAAACTATGTTTTATTTATCTTGATTAGTTAAGAATATAGAGCGGGTACGTAATTTTATTTCACAAGCTCTTAACGACGCTTTACCTAAAGTTATAGTTCCAGTAACATTCCCTACACCCTCAGAGTTTACTGAGGCTACTAAATCCACACCCAATACCTCTGTTGTGGTAGCTGTATTGTCTAAGTCCAAGTGTGTCGTATTCAACATCCCACCACTTATAGTGTCATTTAGGTATATTTCTTTTCTAGAGTCTATGTTTAAGTCAACAGAGTACTTCCCTTTAGTTTTATTAACACTATTGAGCGCGGAGCCAGGGGTGTGTTTTATGGTTATATCACCCGTTCCATCCCCCAAGCTACTTTTTCCTAGTTTTATAGTAGTAGACGATCTCATTAGTTGAGTTAACCTATATGTTGGTACGTAACCCGGTACTAGCTTTCCGCCAAATATCGGTAGCGAACTATTGTAATCGGTATCAGTACCCCAATATGCATTAGGTTTTATTGTACCTGATTTCACAAAACCTACCCTATAAACAGTTTCATGGCTCACGGGCGGTATGTTAACAGTTACAATTTTTCTACCTGACTCAGGGATAACCCCCTCAAAGTAAGTGTGGCCTCTATTAAAACTACCAAACGCTGTAGACGTGTAAGTGTCCCCAGAGCTATTGGTTTTGAATGAAGTAACCTTACCCCAATTATACCACTTATTATCAGTTTCATTAAACACAGCTAACTCAAAACACGTGTTAGTGACACCACTAACGGATATTTTAAACGTCCCACCACCACTATTCATAAAATTCTTTAATACGTGTATCTCTTCAAATTGGCCCTCCTCGTCAATTTTTTCTTCGTAAGTTGGTTTATCCCAAACGTTACTCTCAACCGTTGTTAATGAGTATATTTTATTGATATCAGGAACTGGTATCAACTCTATATCATAATTTAGATTAAAGTTAACAACTGGTGTTGCAGGTGCAACCTCAATAGTTTTTAGCATTTCCTGTATCTCCTCTTGAGAAGTAGTTTCAATGGGCACATATATACCTAGATCAGTTAAACCTTGTTGTGAAAAAGTGTCCACACCACCATCAACATATACATTTTGCATAACACCTACGGTCACCACTCCTTCGGTTCCTTCGGCTCCTTTTATAGACTCTTTAGTTTTTTCACTAGCTTCAAGTGCTTTTTTATTTATTTCACGCTCTTCTTTAACCTCTTCTCTAAGCTTGTCAAGCCTTACTGTTTCTTCTTTTGTGTATTTTTCAGCCATATCTTATTTTTTATAAATCTCAAACCTTACACCTGTTATGTTTTCTTCGCCTTCTTTATTAATGTTGGGGGTTAATTGAACGAAACTCTCAACGTTGTACAACTTGCTGTTAAAGGTTAAAGTTGGTACAGACTTATATCTATGACCACTTTTAGCGGCTACAACATAACTCATTAAATGGTCACCACTACCACTAGATACCTTGTCCAAAGCTTGTGGTGGTAACGTACCAACCACTTCGTGTGATTTTAAACCACCACTACTGTCACTCGTTGTTGTAGCTAAACGTGACTCCACATCTGAATTGACCACCATTTCTGTTATAGTATTATTACCCGCTGGTTCATTAAACCATAGTCGCATAGAGTGTCCAGCAACCCTAGCACAACCCTTTATAGGCACAGCAACACTTACATCAGTACTAGGCATCACAAAACTGTTACCAATACCAAAACCAGGCTCACTAGCGTCCGGAGCTAAGTATAAAATAATCCTAATTAATACGCTTGAAAGTTGTATCATTTTTGCGTATAAAATTGGACTAGGTAAATTTTCCCATGATGTTGACGGTAGTGGACCTGCTGGTACAATTATTTGATTTGCTCCAGTAAAACTAAAGTCGTCTATTGAAACCGAAAAGCCTGTATCAGCTGTTAATTCCCAAACAACAGTACTATCTAACATCGCTCCGTCTGATGCTACTTGATCCTCAATTTGCATTGTTGAGAATTGAGTACACCCGTAAGTGTGCTCAGTTTCGGTATGTCTTGTTATTGTATAATTTGCCATGTGTTATTGTTTTAACGTATAATATTTGAGTCGTCTAACTCCAAATATAGACTGGTTGTACAACCATCACTATCCGTTACCGTGTAACCGTATTTACTACCCACACCTCCCTGTACATTGGAGACATAGAACACATTAAGAGGTCCTGGTATAGTGTCGCCAGAAGAGATTGTCACGTAAGAACTAGGATTTGCAATTGCTCCATTATTTGAATAATATAGTATATAACCAGCGGGCCAAGGATCATAATTATTGGTAAGGGTTATAGTGTTATCAATAAAAGCATTACCGTTTGAGTTATTATTTATGAGTGCTCTAAAAGTATTACTATAGTTAAATGGTGATAAATGGAAAACGGAATTAAAGCTTGCATCCTGGAAATTACACCCATTAATCCAACAAGGACTATCATCCTCTTCGCATCGGCTAGCGTCGTGACATCCGTTTGAACCACAACATGTCGCGTAGTTGTGCCAGATGGTAATTGGTATTTGCTGACTTGGATAAGCGTTAGTATGAATGTCAACAAGATTTGTGTAGTTTAAAGAAACGGTTAGTGGTGTTGCATAATTATTTATTTGCTGCGCCGCCGCAACTAATTCGCTCCAAGTATATATCATTGGCCCTTTTGTCGTAGCGGTTTGACCTGACCCTGAACTACTACTACCGTTAGCCGCGAAATAAGCATCGAAAGCATCTAACTGATCTTGAGTGTAGAGGCTTAAGGAATAATCATGCCTTACTATAGCCCAAGCTGCGAGGTTTGTATGCATGCATTCTTGGTTTTGAGCTGGGGTAAAAAACCATAATTTCGGTTCTACTGAAAGATCGTGTGTCGGTAATACGTATGGATTGATACCCGAGTAATCATCATAGTTGAAACCAAAACTTTGCGCGTTTGGGTCGTATGGTCCCAAAATTATTTCAAATGGCAGATCATCGTCCCCCACTATTCCACTACACATAAATGTTTCAACGGGCTCTGGCGGATAAGTACAACTACCATCATCAACATTTGCATTAGCATCATAGTTATCAGCTAGAGGATCCATACACCCAGGAACTGTTGTACAATTGATATTTGGAGTAATCGTTAGGCACACTTCTTGTTTTGCTTCCGCGCCCACAACCGTCATATGTTGATAGTTTCCAACACCTTGAACTGAAAACTCTCTTTCATCTAGGTTTTGTAAAGTAGTAGTATCACCTTTGATATATGTAAACCACTTATCTTCTTTACCTGTAAACTCTAAATAACTTGATTCTTGTAGGTTAGTTTTAATATCACTAACATACCAACCATCTCTTTCTACAAGATTAGAATATTCACCATCAGTTAGATTTGCTTTATTCCTAGCTTGTGATCCTTCATAGTTTAGTGTAGAAAAACTCTTCACAGTACCAGGTTGGTCGTTAAATAACAATGTAACACTAGACTCTTTATGATCTCCGTAGAAAGTGTTGTGATTTAAATTTGAATGATGTTTATACATCTCACCGCCTTTAAATGTGTAGTACTCATTATTAATACTAACTCCACTTTCTGGAACAAATGATTTGAATGATATCCAACCTTTCGCTCTCTCACTAAAACTTAACGTTACCTCAGAATTATAAAAGTCAAGATTACCAACACTAACATTACCAATATTTAGATTACTTTGACTTCTTAGTATTGTAGTATTTTCTAAACTTCTCGTGTCATCAACATCCTGACTTGTGCTAACAGTACTAGTATCACAACCACATTGATCACCACCACTATTAGTGCCGCTTGTGCTAACTGGGTATAAACCTTTTATAGTTATATTATACTCATCTTTCTTCTCATCAAAAGAACCTAATATTCGCTGCGTTAGAGGTCCTAGATTATCACCAAACCAATCTTTCATACCATAATCAGATATATTGGTTATACCATCGTTAGACAGTCTTAAAACAGCTCCTCTGGTTCTATCTGCAAAATACAATCTACCAGCTAAATCTGTTGCGCACGATTCTGGATTTGTAGATATTCCATATCTAGTAGCGAATGGTTGGTCTGATCCCAAGAAGTTTGATGATATAGCTACATTCGATTTCCCATCAGCGTTGTATAGAGCATCTTTATCAGCTAATACTTTCATACATTTATCCTCGTGTAAAACAACTATGTTAGAATCTCTTGTGTGTAGTTTTTGTATACTACCATATTGAGGGTTCATGTCTTTCGTTATCTTCTCAGCAGCGATAAATTGATTTAATTTATTAACATTACTAGTAGAGTTATAAATACCAGAATGTATTAAACCTGTTTTTCTTCTATCTTCCTTATATTGTTCCGCTAACACCGTTGAAGCTTTTACCCCATTAGTTAATGTTGTCGCATTAAAGTCATCCCTAATTCTATCTGATTCAATACCATTTCCAAAAGCATAAGCGTTAAACCAATTTAATGTATATGGCTGGTTATGCGGGGCATCGTTGTTAAGTAGTTGCGCTATAGGTCTAGCTTGATCCTCCCAACCTCTAATTGTTATCGTAGTTTGACCACTTACAGAGATTGGATATGGTGTTGGAACTCCATTAGCATCAAGCGCTCCATTACAAACAGCAGTGTAAACAGCGCCATCAGGTCTAGTAAATCTTATTCTATCTCCGGATGTTATTGAGACCTGATCATTACCACCATCTGGATTATAAAGATATACCGTGTTATCACTCCAAGACTTAACTTTAATTTCATTTGCTGGGGTAAAATGAGGATTATAGTTTCTATCAACTACAGTGTCTCTTGGTGCAAACAACTCGTTTGTTGACGCATTTATCTCTATCGGAATAGCATTAGAAGCTTCGTAGTAAATATCCATTCCAACATCTTCTTTGGGTTCTGTTTCCCAAATAGCTGGATTTGTAGAGGTAAAATCATCGTCATCATCTCCTTTAACTTCAATTATTTCTATATGATGATACTTAGTTGTGTGTTGTCTCCATCTTCTAGCTTGCTGTATTGCTGTCGCACCCACCTGTGTGTTCCCATCTATATCAATATAGTCATATGTGGGACCCTGGTTGCTTGAGCTCACATAATCACACGTAGCATCTGAGTCAATATATCCAGGTGGCATAGGAACGCGCATAGGGGATTTGAAACCAAACGCACCAGTACCATCATTACCACCACCTCCTAAATCATCCGTATACTCATGCCAAGTCCAATATTGAGAGAATGGAGGCAGATTCATCATTGTAACACCATTTTGCCCGTTAGTTAATGTTGCTCCTGGGGCTGGTGCGCCAGCACTATATGCAACCCCATACGCAATCGCATAACTTGTCAGATAATCTGCGCCCAGATTCAGTGGGTCAAGTGGATCGTAAAGAGTAGGAATCCCAATAACCGGATAATCATCACCACCAACCCCAGTGGTCCTCTGTGTTAATGCCCAATAAGATGTACCTACACCAGTATTCCTTCCACCCCACCATCCAAGTTCTTTTATTCCAGTTAGTTTAGTGGTGCTTTGGCCTCCTGTTACAATATATCCATTTTCCCCATCACCAACCATACCAACTTCTGGTTTTTCAAGTTGTTCAAAATCAACTCTAAATCTAATTTTATTGTTACCAGCTCCGGGAGTAGGAACATCAGCATAAGACCCACCATCTGCGTTTTTGTGATACATGTGGTGGTGTCCATAGTGACCTGTGTTTGAGGGGTCCATTTTACCTTTTTCCGACCCAGTTACTACATAGACTATTTCGTCTTCATCCTCTCTAAATCTAAATGTAGTTCCTTTAGTAGTAAGTTTTTTATAGAAAGCTTTGTGCTCGGCATTGGTGATAGTATAGTTAGCTCCAGGACAAATATACCCAATATCCATTGATTTACCATCATTGTGCAGTCCCCTACCTCTTGTCCCATCCTCCAGCGACCTACTACAAGCGCCATAGTTGTTTTTCCTAGGAGATCTAACAAAAGTAGCGTCTATGTGGAAGAATGATCTTGAATCCCAAGTCCACCACTCTACACCAGACCAAGCGCAGCAACCGCATCCTTCGTCCATACCCCATGAATTACCTTGGTTCGCAGTGTAAAAAAAGAATTTTTTATTATCAGCATTATATGGGCTGGTGTAGTCTCCATTTGTAGAAAAACCTGGATTTTTGTAAGCCCCATCATTAGAGTCTAATTCAGCTTCACAAGTAACCGCAAAGGATTCCCAATCAACCGCGGAACTACCTACGCCGCCGGAATTTCTATTGCCAGACGGCATATTCCAATAACCCATCCTAGCAGCTTCAGTAACTTTGTATCTTTTTTCGCTAGGTATAAGTAGGTTTTGTAATAAAACTAAATCTTTATATATTTTAACAAAGAACCTTCCTTCAAATTCTTTCTTTTCTTCAATTTGATGGTTAGCAAATTCAATACGTAAATCACTTACCGCACCAGAATGTGAACCGTTCGTAGTTGCAAAATTAACATCTTCATTGAAAACACTATCAATAGTAAACTTGTGCCAACTTCCTGGGGCTGAGTACTTAGTAACTTGATACCACTCTGAGTTGATATTAGCCGTTCTTATACGAAGGTGTATTTGGCCTTTATTGAGCATTTGATTGAACGATTCCGGTCTGTTTGATGAATCGTTAGTTGGAGTAGAAACGTCCATTACATCATTAAACCCTAGCGCACCAGGTTTTATCCATACTTCACTGTAGTCAGGAAGTGGAAAGCCGTTAGCTGTAGTTCCTATGTTGGAGTTGGAAGCTCCTGGATTAACCTCATAAGCGCTCCCGAGTTTCTTAACGTTGGTTTTAATAAAAGGTGGAGCTGAGTTTTCTATTGCTATAATTTTATATCTAGCTGGATCATCAACAGGTTGATGTGTGTCGTGTCTCTTTTTTAATATTATAAATGTTTCTTCGTCAACCTTGTTTCTATCAGCACTAGGAAATGACAACCATATATTACCATCCTCTGCGTCGTACCAACGATCCATAGCCATGTTATAGTACTCGTTAGACGTTTCTTTTACGAAGAATTTAAAGTACTTAGCCCAATCGGGGTGATCAGACGCCATCTGCACTTTTAACTTGTTAGCTGTACTCGAGAACATTTTAGGAATTGTTAAGGTTCCAGTTGATCCATCACCAGCCAGTACAGGTGTTTCTCTACCATACTCGTCCCCATAAACAACACCAATTTGGTACTCACGTAACGACCTACATGTCTTGTGCGGCATTGGGGTACCATCTGCTATAAACTTATCTTCATCATCATAATTTGTGTTGACAGTCACATCAGTTGGATTGTCATCATCAATATCAGTAGCGTTCAATAGTGTTTCGCTAGGATTTAGCGATACAACAATTTTTGGTTTTATCTCTAGATCGCTATAAAATTCACTAACAAGATTGTAGTTTTGTAAATAGTTTCCATAAACCAATCTGTTGCTAGTTATCTCCTGTGCTAAAGCTTTTCTAGGAACGTTGTCCCACTGTCTTAATAGTTGATTAGAAGGAACCGTAGCATGTATTAATTCTGAAGTCACCTTGTATTCTCCTCTATGATAGTTGTTAGGATCTACGAGTGGTAAACCAGTACCACTGTCAATTAGCCCAGTGACAGAATCTGGCCAAAGATACAAATCATCTTCGTTCCAACCATCTGTCATTTTGATAGTTTCTACAGTATATATATTAGGAGATGCCTCGTCTTTATATAGTAAATCGATTTCTACTACATCTTGAGGTCTTAAGGATTCTTCTACTACGTAATTAGTTATTTTTAGACTTCTAAGTCTATTAGTCATACCTAGATTGTATGCTTTTTTGGGTAGGTAATCAAATGGACCAGGTATAAACGCTGGCTCTGACCAAGGTGAGAACGTAGAATATTCACCATCTTCGTATTTGTATCTATAAGCAAATCTTGGAAACTTAAACTCAAACATCGGTTTCTTCTCCTCTAATCTTAAATGCCAAATTTTTTGCTCTATATCAATAGATTCCTTATCTATAGATTGTATTTCAAAGGTAAACGGACCAAACTCACTCATATTACTACTAGTTGTTGGGGTAGAGGTTACGGTTGCTCTAACATCATGCTCGGTAAACGCCTCAACACTTACGTTGTCATCTTGGTCTTGATTAAATATAATCATATCTCCAATCTCCCAATACACTTTATCTTTCACATAAACGTTTGATATTTGGTCACCAACTTTTTTAGTATACGAAAAACCGTTAGCAGCATTATACGTAAAGGAATTATCTGTGGTAGATGGTGGTCCAGCTAAGTTATTTATACTACCGTCTGTTGAACTATAAGTAATGACACTATCTCCATTTGCGTCTTTTCTATCATCTTCATGTGGAGACATTTTTAATATTGGAGCAGACAAAGGACCTTTTCTAATAACAGTTATATTCTCCTCCTCAACAAACCACGGTTGTGTAGAATTTTTAAGCTTTATCGTAAGTGGGTTGGCTTTATCTGGTGTTACACATAATCTAGTGTGAAAAAGATCAGTGTCTCCATCAAACACCCCAGGCATAACCGATGGTAGATACTCATAGCCTCCAGTACCAGCGATACATCTTTTAATATTTATTTTTTTAGGCTCAGTATGGTTATCTGTCCAAAATAACATACCATCTATGATGTTAATACCCGTTATATATCTATCTTTGTGGAAGTTTAATATTCTTTTAGCACTAAAATTCAACCAACTACCCGCTGATATAGGGGTATTGTTATCCAAAAAGTTAACATAAGTACTATACAATTCTACAACATTATCAACATCCCCCGCTATACAGGTTGTTGGACCTTGTTGGTGTTGGGTTATATAGCTAGCACCTTGACTATCGTAAACCTCCACAAACATATCGTGTCTAATATGCGTGTAAGGATTAGTTGTTGGTGTTTGTATTTCAATTTCACCAGATCTATGGGGATTACTATTAGTGTTAGTATGAGCAACTACTTCATAATTTGCTCTGTACACGTCAACAAAAACGTATTTAAATGTTTCTGTTTTTATATCATATTCTATTATATAATCTTTCCAAACCGCAGGCGTGTTCCAATCATAAGTTGAACCGCTAACTTCGTTAAATTTTTCTTCTGGGCCAGCAACTAAATAATAAACTTTATCATTTTTATTGTCAGCTATACTACCAACACAGGTACTTCCCTCTGGTACCATCTGCGCTGATATCAAAGTGTTACCCATTAAAGTTTGAGCTGTACCAGCGTTAGAACCATCAGAAGTTTGAACTTGGATGTTTACCGCATCTCTATACTCACCGTTAGGGACGATGCGCTCGTCCGCATCTTTATTCATCTTTCCAGCTGTAAACGTTTTATTAAATAACGGCATATTTTAGTGTTTAATCCATTTTGATTTACCTCTTAATATCTGAGTAATCTCCTCTAGTTTTATACTTGACAATCTTATTTTAGCGTTTCTAACAGCTGCTGATCTTTCTTTTTTAAACGTAGCGACCACGTTACGATCTGTGTTAGCTCTTGTGTTTAAAATCGACCAAGCTATATGTTTATACATTGCTTCTTCAGCAAACTTATGAACTATCATCTCGTCATCAGTAGCAACCCCATCGCTTATGTATTGTATAATCACAGTTTTCCCAGCTAAGTTAGAGTCAAAGTGAATTTTTCCTGTTCTACAATTTATCCAAAAGCAACCGTTAGTATTAGCGTGTTGAGGATCAAGACCATACATCTGGCCAATACTATCTAAGTCATCTGAAACACTTGCGCCACCCCCTGATAAATTACCCCAAGTTGTAGAGTCTTCTACTGTAGGGTCTTGAGTATAATAATCCCCAGTCCCTGGTATTGCCTCCCAGTATCCATCAACCCAAATATCCCAATTCTCCGGAGCATCCTCATCTGGAGTTCCATCGGCGTTAGCGTAAGTATAAGGACCCCAATTACGAGAATCACTCGGGTCTGCGGTAATACCATTATCAAGCGAATATAGAAAACTTCCTAGTTTTTCTGGATTTTCAACTGGAAGCCAAGGTCTATGAGGATTCCAACGGTCCCTCACAGGCTCGATCCATCTTTCTTGTTCTTCACCCTCCTTAAGATCACCAACATCTATAGTGCCATCTTCATTTTGTCTGTATGATAACGGATCTTTTGGACATGCTTTACACTGTTTGATTGTGTGGCACTTTCCATTACTATCTATCCAAGATATTTTAGTATACTCTACATAATCATGTGGCAGTAATAGCAATAGACTCGGTGGTACCTCTAATTCTAACGTTTTACAGGATCTAAACGTATCATAAGATAATTCCTGAATACCTCTTAAAGCATGAAACTTTATATCTGCTCTAGATATTTTAGGTATTATTTTATCTTCACCCACATAAGCAACTCTAAAGTTGTTTATAACATCTGTTACGGATATGAATTGATAAGATCCAGTATCCTCTAAACCTCCATAATAATTAGCTAAACTACCGTTGTATAATCCCATTTGTTATTGTTTTTCTTGAGTTTTTTGTGCTGTTATTTGTTGTTCTGCGTATGTACCTAAACCTGGTTTTGCTATAGTTATACCAGCTAATGATAATATTTTGTAAACCAATTCTGTCTCATCACTCTTATGTAATTCAAAATCTACCGAAACCCCTGGTGTTCCATTGTACAGAGCTTTATCGTTAATTACAGAGTAACCCCAAATAACTTTTGCAGGTGTTTTTATATAGTTTAAATTTATAGCGGTTGACGGTGTAGGATACAAAGTTACAGTGTCACCACCACTTCTTACAAAAGCAGGGCAATAGATGCTTGGTTTTGCTAATGGTGCTTGTTGTAGGTACATTAGTTCTTCTTCTGTGACTTGCTCCACTTCAATTAAAGAACTAGCATAGAATAAAGATCCTAGTCTATACATATTGCTAGGGAGTATTCCAGTAGATCCAATAACTGTTAAGGCTTGTATGTTTTTAAATATAGAGAGTTTCTCATCTAACATTTCGTCTACATTAGAGAATTCGGTTGAATTCTTTAGGTTTTGATCTTCACTTTTTTGATCGTAGAAATACTGTTCAAATATTTCCATTTGAGCTTGATTAGCTAGTAGATTAAACTCTTGAGGTGTTATGTATCCTCTCTGTTCTTTGTTAGCTAGCGCTAAAACTCTTTGGTATACTGTGTCTACTAGTATCATATTCTTTTATTTTTTATAAGGGAATTTTTTGTTAAGCTGATCTTTTCTCTTTCCACAACCACAATCTTTCTTTCCTCTAAGTTTATTAACTTGATTAACAATATTTTTTATCCCCGTTGCTTTTGTAAATTTTTCTATTGAGTCTCCTAAACCCTTTGATTTTTCCTCCATAAAATTAAATTTTAATAAATGGTTGCCCCGAAGGACAACCATATTATTTTGTTATTGATTTAATCTTTTCTCTATATTAGAGTAGATTTCCATACCTTCATCAGTTTTAAACCAATGCGCTAATGCGGTATAAGGATGCTCATCAAATGGTATAACCATTAGTTTCCTTCCATTTCCACCCCATAAGAAGTTTCTTTGGTCAGAAGATAATCTTAGTATTCCAGCTTCAACAGCTTTAATACCAAAGTTTCTAAGTTGTACATTCTCGTCATCCGCTAACTCTAAGAAGAGTTTTGGGTTGTTTCGAGCAAATACTAATAAATCTCTTTTAAGCTCCTTAGAACTTAGGTTAGATACCTCAGATCCTTTCTCTACACGCATAATAGCTTCTGCCATATCTATGTCGATATTTCTCGCTGCTATTAAAGCATCAACTTGAATGTTTAGTATGTCAATTTCCTCAGAAGCTATGTTCTGTGGTTTGTACTCATAGTATAAAGTATCTTTATGAGGATGGTATAGCGAAAGTAGTTTTTGCAAAACTGTTTTTTCTTTCGGTACGTATAAACTCCCTGATCTAAACACAATATGCTCTAATCTTTGATCACCTTTCATTTCGTCAACAAACGGTGTTTTTTGATTACTACAGTACTTTAACTCTCTTTCATACCCTTTTTCTTCATCAAAGTAATATACGCTAGTTGCTTTTATAGATCTAGATAATGGTTTTTTATTACCAATGAGGTAATACATTCTATCTTTAATTTCCCACTCATTTGTAGGTTTTAATCTTTCTCTTGCTTTTGGTTCTTCAATTACAGGTTCTTCAAATGTTTCTTCAAAGAATTCTGTAACTACTTCTTTCATTGTTTCGATTTGAGGTTCTACCTCAACCTTCTTTTTTTTCTTTGCCATAATATAATATAATATAAATTAATAAAAATAAAAGGGAGTGGAGACTAAGCTCCACCCTCTTTTAAAATAATTGTGCTTATTTCATTAACATGAAATTGTTAGCACCTTGTGTAACTAAACATCTTTCAGAAAGCATGTGGATTTCCATCGCATCTAAAGCAGATGTAGAAGCTCCAACCGAACCAGTAGTCCAAGTTTTTAATTTTCTGTTGTCAGTTTGTGAAGCTCTATAACGAACGTGTAAGAAAGGTCTCTTAAGATTCTTTCCTAATTGTTGGTCATAAACCGTTGAAGTACCAGCTGGGATAATAACCCCTCTGATTGCGTTAGCAGCTGAAGCAGCGTTAATACCACCTCTTGTTGCTAAATCATTCAAGTATCTGAAATCAGACTTGTAGAAGTCATAAGAACCTCTTCTGAAACCAGAGAAACCTAAGTTTAAAGCCATATCTTCTTCGTTGTCGAATACTCCGTAAGAAGTACCTCCAGCTCCGTAAGAATTCATAGAAGCTAACATGTCATCCATTGCTAACGAAGTAGCTCTGTTTACAAACATCATGTTTTCCTCAATAGCTCCTTGCTTGTCAAACTCAGCTAAGATAGCATCAAATTCAGCTAAATCAGTCGCAGCGTTAACACCAGTGATTCCAGAAGTTAAATTACCTCTTGACTCAATAGCAGCGAATAAACCTTCTGTACCAACTGTATCTCCATTAGAAGCGATAAAAGCATCAACACCTGTTGCAGCTGTAGTATCATCACCTAATTCACCTTCTAACATAGACATCTCTAAGTAATCGTTAAAACGAGCTCTTGTATCAGCTTCAGCTTTTAAATACCATAAGTAACCTGATTGACCTTCTTCACCAGCAACTTCAACCCAACCAATTCTAGACGCATCAGAACCTGATACAGAATAGTAATCTTTTAAGATAATTGGTTTATTTTGGTAAGTTTTGAAACTTGGTTCGTTAGCACCTCTTTGCTCAGTTGCAACAGCACCCGCAGTGTTATAAGACATACCTTTACCGAATTCAGAACCATAAACTAACACAGTAGTTGATTTAGCTCCTGCTAATGCTGCTACCGCAACACCATCATAAGGTAAAAGTGTTAACTCATCATTGTTAGTAATAGCCGAAACTATACATTTAGAGATAGTATTAGCGTTAGAAACGATAACAGTATCATTAACTCTAACACCGTGAGCAGTGTCAAGACCAGCTGTAATATCAGTTGCTTCGTCAATATCAGCTTGTAATAATAAAGTGTTTGATCCAGACATCACACCTTTGTATGATAAGTGTAATCTACCTTGCTCAGACCAAATAACTTGATCAGCAGTCATAGATTCTTCAGCTCCAACTTTTGAAAGAAATCCTGAAATAGTTCTCGGTCCGAAAACTTCAGCTTCTTTTTCCATTAGATCTGGTAAGTATTGTTGTCCCCAACCAGCAGAGCTGTTTAGGTCTAAATAGTTTGTTGCTAGCGTTTGCTGTATTGTAGCAGGCACGCTGTTCAACAAAGCACCATTTGTAATTGCCATAATTTTAAATTTTTAATTTGTTATTTTTTGTTTTTAATTTTAAATTTGAAATCAGCGGAGTTATCACCTAAAGCTTTTACAGTTATACCACCAGCACTTACAGCGCCATGTGATTGTCTAGGGCTCATGTCTATGTTTTTAGCATTTTCAACACTATTTTTCATAGCATCAGCCTGTCCTTGTTCGTAAAAGTGTTTAGCGATAGCATCAGCATTCATTGCTGTATAAAGTGATTTATGGTAACCTTGGGCATCTGACATTTCATCATTTTCATTCAAGAACTTCTTGACAAAATTATTAATGTCTACCTGAGTATCCTTAACCGCTCCAGCATTGTTTACGTTGTATCTAAATTTCTTATCTCCGACCTCATATTCAAAACCTTTGAATTTGTCGTTAAAAACCTGCTCGGTTTTATTTAAGAAAGTAGATTTTTGTTTATTTGCTACCTCTTCATTACTCGCTTTTTCCTTGTTGTACCTATTAAAGAAATCAATTGCTTTTTGTTGGTCGTCAGTTAATTTAGACCCAGCTTTAATTTCTTCATAGTATTTGGATTTGTTCTCTTCCAGTTGAGATTTAGCGTTCGCAACTTGCTCTTTTAACGCTAATTTTTTTCTACGTATTTCTCTATCGTCGTCTACATCTTCGTCGAACGAGAATTGATCTTCCAAAAGGAAGTTAATTTCTTCTGCATTTAAATGAGGTTTTGTTTGCTTGTAGTGCTCATACAGTATATCTTGATTATCCATCTCACTGTAATCTTTATTAAGCTTAACGTAGTCATTTAAATCACCTCCAGTTTCATCCATAAAGTTGACTAACTTCTGAATGTTCTCTGGTAAAGGTTCACCAGTCTCCATAGACTCTTTTATAGCCTCCGCAGCTTCAACAGCTACTTCTTCTACCTGTTCTACAGTTTCATTAGTGATTTCCTCTACTACTGGCGTATCTTGTTTTTCCACCTCTTGTACTTCAGTTTCAGGTTTAACCTCTTCAACTGGTTTTTCTTCTGGTGGATTGTTTAAGTCAACCTTCGTAACTGTTGGTTCAACAGCTTCAGCTGGTTTCTTCATTTTCGCTGCAACCTTAGTAACGTTACCTTTTGTTTCGTTACCATCTGGTTGTTTTGCTTCTTTTTTTTCTACTTTAATTTTGCCAGTTTCGTTGTCTACGATTGGCTCTTCTTTTTCTGCCATAATATAATATAATAATAGTTAATAATTTTACTTAGGACCAAATGCTCCTAAACCGAACTCGCCACTCATTATATCATTACCTGAGGACTCAAACTTTTTAGGTGGTTTCTTGTTTAATCTTTGGTCTATAAGCTCACTTTGTTGTGACGCTTGCATTTTTGTTCTTTCGTCTTTACGATCTTCTTTTCTTGTATCTTTCATATCAACTTCCTCCATATTCATTTTTTGAAGTTTCATGTTGATTTCGAATTCCATTTGCATAAGCTCTTTCTTAATATCAGATTCCACTTGCATTTGCTGGGTTTTATTTGCTGACTTTATATTCTCCAGCTCAACGTTCAATTGGTGTGCCGCTTGAGCTTTTTGAGTTTCAGCTTCTGCCGCTGCTTTGGAAGCTTCTGCTTGAGACTTACCTTGAGCCTCTGTCATTTCGAGTTCTTGCTTTTGCTTTAACTCTGCTTTTTTCTTTCTAGTAATCTTAAGCATTTGATTAGCTAGCTTAATGTTTCTAATGTTTCTTAAATCAATAGCATCTTCCAAGTCTATTGATCCTTGCTGTATAGATGTTTGTATGTTGTTCTCTAACATTTGTTTCTCTTCATCATCTGGTGCTAACTCTAAGAATATACCAAAATCATACAAATGCAACTCCGCCATCTCTTTTAACGTAGCAACATTATGAACACCTATAGATTGTATGAAAGCATCTTTTGTTGGAGAATATTCTAGTATATCAGATATCCTTAAAGATAATGATTCAGCAACCTCTGCTGTTAAGAACATACCACTTTGCAAGATATGTCTTGTAGCTACGTTTGAGTTTGCTGCAGCCATTTTTTGTATACCAACCAATGATTTAGCATCTGGAGTAGAAGCGTCTCTAGCTTCGTTTAAACCAGTCGTATCTCTAATCATTTGTAAATAGTAGTTATAAGTACTAATTAACCCCTGCATTTTATTAGCAGCAGCGCTACTATTAGATATTTCCTGTATAGGTGTTTTCCCTTGATTTGGATCTCCATCTTGAGTTAATGACCTACCAATAACAGAACCCGTCTGGAAGTACATATTTAAAGCTTCTTGTGGGTTGTAGTTTGTTCCGTTACCTAAATCAATCTCAGCTAAACCGTCAGCATCTAAATACACACCATCTGGAACCATTCTAGATAACACCTGTTGAAGTTTTAAATGAGTTAGTTGTATCATGTCAGCGAAACCAGTTATTCTGCTCACAAGTGATTCTATTCGCCCTTCATACATTCTAGGCGCTACGATAGAATAATTCATTTTAACCTTAGTATAATCACTCTTAGGACGCATCATATTTCTTGCCATCTCCCATTTAAGCAATTTATCAGTACCAAGAACTAACGCTCCCTCATACAAACACTCAATAGCTCTTTGTAGTTTAGAAAACTTAAAGTCTACATCTACAGGTGGATTAAACTTATCGTCCTTCTTTATTATCTTAGCAGAACCACTAGCTGTTTCTTTAACCTTGTAAACCTCATTCATATAAGTTTTATAGTTAAAGTATAAAACTTGTACCTTGTTCTCATCGTCATCTTTTCTTCCTTGCGAATATCTATTGTTTTTCATAGATATCTCCTCTAAATCTTCATGCTCTAGGTGCGGAAACTCCTTTACCAATTCGTTAATTGGAATCTCTTTAACCTCTCCAACGTAGTATATGTCTTCGAAATAAGGGGAATCTGTGTGAGAATAAACTAGATTAGCTGGATCAACATAATCTATAACAACTCCTTCAGAAGTATTAAAAGACGTTTTAACAGCTCCAATACCTAATATTGTTAAATCTTGATAGAACCTTCTTTTTATTAAATCGTAGTTATTACCTTTAAACAAAACACTTAAAGCAGCTTCTTCAGCTAGTTCAACCGCTTGCTTATAATTAAGTTGCATGTGTAACGCTAACTCTTCTTCTGAGTCAGGAAGTTTCTCTGGTGGAGTTGTTGATAAATCAATATTCATAGACGCTTTAGTTTGAGCATCAAACTCTTTAAGCCTCATATCTTTCAGTAAATTTTCCATATAATCAGTACGCTTGCTAACACCCGCTTGGTCTTGCGAGTACGCTTTTACATCATATAGTTTTTCTGCGATTCCGTTAACGACTATGTCAACAAACTTAGGGATAATTGGAACTGGTTTCCAATCTAAGTTTAGATACGATAAATCACCATTAATAGATAATTCATCTTTATATTTTTGGATAGATTGTTCACCTCTAGCATATAACCTTAAGTTATGAAAATTGTTTAACCCTTGATTATATCTACTATTACCAAACCACTCTTGTTCAATAGCGCGAGCAACCTTTAAACCGTATTCATAACTAATCTTCTCAGCATCACCAACAACTTGGCTCGGGAAAAAATGATTTATATTTCGTCTATTCATTCTATTTTTTAATTATTTGAGACATACCCCCAGTATTCGAATATTTTGAAATATGTATACTTAACGGCTGTTTTTCTATCTTCGCGTTTGGCGCATATAAATGTCTATTGTTAGCCATGATAGCTAAACCAGAACTTATCGACGCATCATGCTTTGTTCTTTTATTTATATCAAACCTACTCCAATCATTTAATAACTCGTTAAAATACAAATCACCGTGACTACCATCTTGTTTTATTCCAACGTGATCTTGTATATACATTTCAATTGCAGCAGCGTGAGCTTGCTTAATATCTTCCGAGGAATTAGGTATTCCACCAACTTCTTTTTCTGCAACAGATAGTTTGTTCCATATCTTATCTGGCCTATTCATACTAAACCCTCTATACCCTCGACGTCTCAAATAGTACAAGAGACGAGGTTTATTGTTCTCCGCGAGTATAGGCATCCCATAAAATACTAAAGCCATTAGAACGTCCTCAAAGAACATCTCAGCCGTTGGTGGTCTTGATAGGTATTCTAAAAAGAAACTATTTGCCGGAGCATCTTCCATGCTGAATCTAGTTAAGCCGTGTAAAGCTCCTTTCGACCCAACTCCATCTACTGTTCCTGATATATCGTAACTATCGCAACCAAAGGCTCCCATGTGTTCATTACCAGGATACTTAATACCGTTTTTAAGTATCACCCTGTTTTGTAACTGCTGAGGTGGAACCCAACTAACTTTAAATCTTCCTTTTGGGTCTGGGTAAAATATAACTTTTGAATCCTTGATTCCATTCACCCATTGAAAATTACCAGTTGTAACTCCTAAGGTTCTAGATAACTCTTCGTTGTAATCTATCTGCTCGTATATTTTAACTAAGTTAAATATACTTCCTTTTGTCTCATCTCTAAAAGCGTGTTCAGTTGTTCTTGGGAATTGACGGTAGAATTCATTTAAAGCATCATGGTCTCCTTTCAAACCATCAACTTCATTCTGCCAGTTATCTATTACACCTACATCTATTAATTCACCGTCTGGCGCGAACCTATCGACATCAGGAGTAGTAAATACTGGAACTCCGTGCTCGTCAATAAATCCTTCGTAGTTCCATTCCATTGGGATAAACAAAGAGTATAAACCAGACTTTGTTTGGCCATTTCTGTTTCGCTTTGTAACGTTTGAAGCATTGTATAGTTTTTTAAAGTTCTCACCTCCTTTATCTAAAGCAT
>Ga0208299_1001121_pt1 | contig 21019 bp, 36 predicted proteins | sample 15_taG_FD_184089 | JGI IMG/M metagenome (GOLD analysis project Ga0208299, IMG submission 184089) | Marine viral communities from the Subarctic Pacific Ocean - 15_ETSP_OMZ_AT15312 metaG (SPAdes) (version 2) | ecosystem: Environmental > Aquatic > Marine > Oceanic | place: Pacific Ocean | collected...
CATACGATGAAGAGGGCGAAATATTAACAGAAGCAAGTTTTAATGAAGATTTTGCGGTTGATATTTTAAGTGATTATGACCTGCCTGTTGAAGATTATATAATAGAAAATAAACATTGGTATAACGAATGGGTGTAAGAAGGTTGTAACAGATAATTAATTAATGTATAGTTAAATGGCAGAAGGATACGATATAACAAAAAAAGGTTCTCCAGTATCAACCAAAGGTTTGATCTTAAAAACTAATGAGGGACAAACAGGGGTAAACATGTATGGAATAACCGCAAGAGGCTATAAGAAAAAGATTAAAAATGAAGATCACCAATTTATAATAGCTAAAAAAGTTTAAAGATGATATACGAAGAAAGTTTACCTATACAAGCAGAAGCTTCGACCACAGGGTATTTAAGGGGGGTTGATAATGAAGGGAAGTCAATCCTATTACCTATGACTGTATTAGGTGCAGGAGGAGGAGCTGCCACATATGAATATTTAGGGAAGGCATACATAGCAACAAATCCTTCGACTCCAAGCATTAAAGGTTATTATATATGCTCTGATAATGGTACATACACAGACTTTGGAAACCAAGATGCCAGGAGTTTGGATAGGTTCTACTGGAATGGCAGTAGTTGGGACTTGCATGAATACTCTGAACATTTAGATGTTAAAACTATTAAGGATGGAGATATATTAAAACAAGTTGTTTGGAATGGTTCTGCATGGGAAACCACTGGAACTGAATGGGTAGTTTAAAATTAATAACATGAAAAAGACATTATTACTTACATTATCGGTTTTTGTTAGCCTGGCTCTTTCATCACAAACCAAAACTTACAAAGATAGTAATACAGGCAGCGTAGTGCAAAGGCTACTTATTAATACTAACTCTAACGGTGAGGCTAAACAGGCTCTTGTTGTAGGTACAGATACCGTATGGATAGAAACATCAGGGAATAGTATAAACCTAAAAGCAGACTCATTAAAGTTTAATGGTAATGTGGTTGACTTTGGAAGTGCTGATAAAATATCAAATATATGGAATAGCTCACCATCAAGAAACTGGATTTATCCAAGGACAATAGCAGATTCTGTTGGGGTAGGAACTAATTCTCCTAATGCCACTTTAGAGGTGGCTGGAAGGGTAGAGATAAGCGGTACTGGACAAAGTGTTTTTATTGGAGAGAACGCAGGATTAAATGATGATATTAGCAATAACCGCAATGTTGCGATTGGAATGGATGCTTTAAAGGCAAACGTATCTGAAGCTGGCAATGTGGCTATAGGGTACAATGCTTTGGTTAAATATAGCGGAACATCAGGACATTCTGGGAATGTGGCTATTGGTTATAATTCTATGAAGGAGGCTGTATCTGGATCTGTTTTAAATACATCGGTTGGAAATAGCTCAGTTAATAGCCTTACTACAGGAACATCTAATGCAGTTTTAGGAAGTTCCGCATTATATCATAATACAGAGGGTAGTAATAATGTTGCAGTTGGAAGGGTTGCTGGCACATATACAAACAGTGGATCATCATTATCCCAAGCTGACAATTCAGTTTTTGTAGGAATGTGGGCAAGTGCAAACGGTGTATCTGAAACAAACCAGATTGTAGTGGGATACCAGGCAAAGGGTAATGGATCAAACACAGCTACCATAGGCGATGATAACCTTACAGAGATATATATGGGTGAAAATGGACAGGCAGACTTGAGCGCAGGATCGTTAAAGCTTGCAAATAAGTCAGTTCATACCGACTCTATTTATACAACTGTACTTGACTCAGATAATGCTCTGGTTACTTCAGGGGCAGTAAGGGATTATGTAGCAGGTATTAGCTCAAGTGGTACTGTTACAAACGTGAGTAGCGCAAATACAAATATTTTAACAATCGCAAATCCTACAACCACTCCTGTCATAACTCCAGTTACAGGCAGTGTAAGCGTGTCTGGAACTAATATATGTACAAGCTCTACTATTTATTCAGAAATACATAATTGGGCGCAGGAACTCAAAGACTTTACGGCTTACGCAGAGGGGTATATTTTTGAGGGAAGTGGGTTAAGTGTTCCGATTATTAATACATGGTATCAAGTAAGTGGTTGGACAGTGGGAGCAAGAAATAATGTAACCACATCCACAAGCTCATTTACAATACTTTCAGGTTACGCAGGTGTTTATGAAATATCTGTAAACTCTTCAGTATCATACTCGGTTTCAGCTACAACTGTAAAAATGGCTGTATTTGTGGGAGGGGTAGAACAGCAAAATATGGTATGTGAGATTTACGCTAATCATACTCGTGGTCAAATATTTTCCATTCGTGGGCTTGCAGATCTGTCAGCAGGTGATGTTATAACCTTAAAAATTAAGGCAGATGCCACAGGCACATTTACAAATGGTTTCGGTAACTTTAATATAAATAGGATAGCAGAAACACCATCATATCCATAATATGATAAAATATTACTTAAAGAAATACGGAGTTCTGATATTTACAGGTATTGTTGCTGTGATAGCTGTCATAGCGATTATATCAAATTGTTAATTAAATAATTTAAAAAATGAAATTTTCAAGTAGATCATACATGAAGCCAACCCCAAGAAATCTGAGAAAATTAGGTGATGGGCTGTTGGCAGTATCAACAGTGATTACAGGAGCTTCTATTGCAGAAGGCTTTGAGATTATTGCTTATATGAGTTTGGCTGTAGGGGTTATAGGTAAGTTTCTGACCAACTTCTTTGCAGAATAATAATGGCATCTGTAATATTATATATCATCTTTGGAATGCTTGCATTTAGGGTTGTTTATTACCTTTTAGATGCTTATCATGATAATTGGATGTTAAAAGAAAAAGATTACGCATTAAAGGCTGAGGGCTATCGTAGTATGTATGGCAATACCCCTCATTCGGATTATCTTGAAGAATTATCAAGAACATATTCCCGAAGATGGCATATGATTGATGCATGGATAAAAGGTTTGGTTGAAGGATCTATAGCTTTGTTTGCTGTAGCTCCTGTGCTATATATTACAAATGGGCATTTTATATTCTCCTGGTGGTATGTTATACTTCCATTATCTGGGGGATTGTTTCGATGGCTGTGGTTTGATGCTTGCTGGAATTGGGTAAGGGGATTATCATTTTGGTATAGAGGAAGCGTTGCAAGTTCTGAGCTTCCAGGGTTAAAAAAATGGGTGTTTTTTACGTTAAAGTTTGGGCTAAATGGAATAATGATAGGCATTATTATTTATTATTATTTAAAATGCTACAATGCTTTATGATTGATACTCCAGTAGTGGCTAAATGGCTTTTAGGTCTTATGATTGGTTTAGCAGGATACCTTACCCCTGTCTGTAATGTAATAATTGTTGTAATAGTTGCAATTACTTTTGATTTAATAACAGGGCTTTGGGCAGCCCTAAAAACAGGTAGAGGATGTAAAAGTATAAAGCTGTGGAGAACGGTTGAAAAGATATTACTATCCGTTATCGTAATAACCATACTTTATGCTACCGATCAGGAAATAGGAATCAAGGCAATTAAAGTACATAGGTTTGTTGCATGGATGATAGTTGGTTTTGAAGTGTGGAGTATCCTGGAAAATGCCGTAGTAATAAGTAATCATAAAGTTTTTTTTATTCTGAAAAGACTTATGAAAGATAAAATAAAGGATCAAACTGGGGTTAATGTAGATGAATATACAGAAGATAATAAAAGCTAAAGCTATATCCTTTATCGGTCAGGAAGAAATTTTGGGTAACCTTGGGTTTAAAGATAGTGAGTTTCAGGATTATATGGAAACTGTTGGATGGGAGGAAGCCCAAGCCTGGTGCGCTTACTTTGCAGAACTTGTTTGGAAGTTAGCGTATGCAGAGATCGACAGCACTTACATTAATATCCTGGATAAATTATTTTCTGGCAGTGCAGTAGCTACTTATGGTAATTTTTCAAAAAGTGATTTTGGCACATCAATGGAAGCAGGGATTGGTGATGTAGTTATATGGCAGAAATATAAACATGGCAAGCCTCACTGGTCAGGACATGCTGGAATAGTTGTTGATATTATTAATGATGACACTTATAAAACAGTAGAGGGAAATACCAATGATAAAGGAGGGAGAGAGGGCTATATTGTTTCAGAAAAGGAGTGTGACTATAATAACAGAGGCACTTTAAGATTGAAGGGTTTTATAAAACCACTATAATATGCTGTCTGTAATAGCTCCCATATTGTCATTAATTAGTTCTTTGTTTGGTGTTTTTAAAAAATATCCTCAGAAAACAATTATTGTAGTGCTTGCTCTTTCACTGGTATATGTGACTCAATGTAAGCGATGCCCTGAATGTCCTGAATATCCAACAATAGAACAGATTACTCCCAAACCTCTTGTATACCCATTAAGCACATATGTGCCAGAGGTTGTTTATATTCCTGCACATTCCACAATAAAAGTTATATATGATACGGTTGTGAAATGGAAGGTTGAGTATATAAATGATGTGGGAGACACAATGCAGCAGAAACAAGTCTATAGAAAACACTATACTCCTATATATATATCAGACACTATACAAGATGACACTGTTGCCTTTATATCTATACATGATGTCCTTATTGAAAACGAAATAAAGTCAAGGACTGTAGAAAAAACCTTTTACCCAAGTATATATAATATCACAACTGTCAAGCCCCACTCCCCATCAACGCAGGTTTACGTTGGGTTTGGGATTGGTGGTTGGAATGATAAATTTGGTATGTCCGCTAAGTTATCAGTGAGAACTAAAAGGGAAAGTATACTTGGGATATCATACAATCCTTTGAATAATTATCTTGAAGGCAGTATGTTATTTAAAATTAAATTCAAGAATGTGAAATAATTACATGCGAAAATAATATTATTTATGTTTATTTACCCACTATTTAAATAAGTAATAATGAGTGTTAAAATTGTACATGAAATAAGCGAAATAACTGACAGGGTTAATTCTCAGTCAGTTTATGTTTCTGATCCTGTTGGGGATAAGAACTCAAATTCGGCTATGCGTATTGCTGATGTTATACCAGTAACAAATAGTGAAACAGATATTGTTACCCAATTCCTGTATCAGGCAGGTGTAAATATATTGGAAGAAATTGGAGCTTACACTAAAGATATTGATTACCCATATACGATTACAGATTCTACCGATCCTGAATTTCCTAATAGTATTATATTCGAGGTAGAGCTGAATAAAAACTCTAAGGAAGGAGTCGCATTACCAATGTTACAGCAAGCAATTGCGGACACACTAATATACTACATATTGACAGAGTGGGTGAAAGTTAAAAATTATAATGCTGCATATCTTGTTTTCCAAACAAAGTATGATCAGGCTTTAAAACAAGTTAAATCATCACTCATGTATGGTAACAAAGCAAAGAAACCTTATAAAATAATGTAAGAAATGAGCTACACAAGATACCCAGAATCATCAAATCAATTAACATTCTACTATCAAAAGAGTAACATATTTAACCTGGTACATGTGAGAACAATGTATAGAGCTAAGATGATGCTGAATGATCAAAAAGAATCTATGGTTGATGACTACGGCATGAGTAGTGATGAGGATGATGCATTTAAAATATTCATTGAAGATGCTGTAAATGATGTTCTTCAGATAGTTTTGAAAATGACATACGGTGTTTCAGATGCTTTAGTATTAAATGACTCTGTAGCAATAAGCTCTCATACAAGCGTGAGTAATTGTTATGGGGTTAAGGTTGCAGATGAGGAAAGCTTTAATGAAAACAATCTATTCTCTGTTGACGATGGTATAAAAAAATACATCCAGTATCACATCCTTGCATCATGGTATGCATTAACTGGACTAACAGACGAGGAAGCTAAATGGTCATTTAAAAAAGATTTAGCAAGACAGGATCTAATTACTAATAGATTATTTCAACTTAGGAAGAGGCAGCTTACTTAATATTTTTATATCTTCACTTTTTTAACCATAACCCAAATAAAGTGAAAAATAACAAACCGCCCCCTTAACCGCCCTACTAAATGCAATAATTTCATAATGTGCTACATATCAATGTCTTGCAAGCTTAGGTTTGAATCCCCCTCTCTCCGCACATATTGATAGCTGCGTATAGTAAAACTATCAATAAGCCCTATAAAACCTCACTTTTGTGGGGTTTTTTCATTTTAACTGATAGTTTAACTATATAGAACTATCAAACAAACCGCCCCCTTAACCGCCCCCCCCTATTTACTTTTATATTATATTTGTGCCTATGGGCAACATAAGGTTTCATCTACAGCCAATAAAAGGTTCTGATGGTAAGTCATTACAAAAGGAACACAAAATACGAATGACTTATTGGTATTCAAGTAACAGATTCAGATATTTCACTGGGAAAAAGATTGACATAGACTTGTGGAATGAGAAACTGCAAAAGGCTAAGAATCGTGGAGGGAGGTCTGATCTTTCAACATTAAATAGTTATTTAGAAAAACTAAGACAATACCTTATTGCTGTAGAGAATGATTTAGAGTCAAGAGGTGAGGAAGTAACTAATATAAAACTAAAAAGGGGAATAGACAGTTTAAGAGGTAGGGATAGTTTTAGTAGAAAGCATAAGTATCTTGTAGATTATGGTTATGATATTATAAAGAGATACAAGGATATGGGTAAATACACTACGGCTATTAATTCTACATTGCTACTTGTTAAGGAGTACAATAATAAAATAACCTTTGATAGTGTTGACTTAGGGTTTCACAATGGTATGGTTTCTCACATGAAAAACAAGGGTTACTCTAAGAACTACATAGCAAAAGTGATTCAAGTTATAAAAATGCTAATGAATCTGGCAACTACTGAAGGATATACCAAGTCAATTAAGTGGCAAGCAAAACAATTTACAGCAGCAAAGGAAAAGGTGTACAATATATACCTAACCACAGAAGAACTTGAGATACTTCACACGCATGACTACTCTAAGACACCTTATCTTGATAATGCCTGCGACTTATTTCTACTGGGAGCTTTTACTGGTTTAAGGTTTAAAGATTATGCGGATCTAAAAGGAGTTAACTTTACTGATGGTGACTTTATAATACAGGACACTATGAAAGTAGATAGCCGTATTGTTATCCCACAACACAGAATAGTAAAGCAGATACTAAAGAAAAGAAAAGGGGATCTCCCCCATCGCATCAGTAATGTGAAGATGAACCTTTATTTAAAAGAGGTTGGAGAAATTGCAGGGATTAATGAATTAGTTATTAAAACCAGGACTCAAGGAACAGAAAAAATACGAAAGACATATAAGAAGTGGCAGTTAATTACAACTCACACAGCAAGAAGATCACTTGCTACAAATATGTATCTCGCAGGTGTACCTATTAAAACCATTATGATAATGACAGGGCATAGTTCAGTTAAACAATTAATGGAATATATAAAGATTACCGAAGTAGAGGTAGCACAAAGTCTTAAAGATCATCCTTTTTTCAAATAAGAACATGTATTCATTACACAAGTAATTGTCGGGCAATTACTAATTTTCGCCCCTGACAATAGTATGTATTATGGTTGCTAAAAAAGTTAAGGCAAAGAAACCGAGAAAGAGAAGGGTACATTTCTCTAAACCCCAAAAGGTACAGGCATTACTAAAGCTAAGAGAGTGTGCAAATAACTTTGGTTATGTTTCTGAGTTGATAGGTGTAGAAGAATCAACTCTTAGGAAGTGGGATGCCACACTGGGAGCAACTGTTTACAGTGACTATGGGTTAATAAGAAAACCTGTGGTTGTTGATGAGTCTATTTCTAAATCTAAGAGTATCAATTTAGCAAAAATAGATCCTGATACAGAAATATTGCCAGTAAGCAGGAAAGATAAGCAGGAAAGGGATGCGGAATTTTTTGAAGATGCCTATGATTTAAAAGAGGTAGCTCTTACTAAACTAAAGTCAATGGTAAGAGTTGAAAATAAAATGTCTACCATGATAGATTTATTAAAAACTCTACATGCAATGACTCCTCCAGGATCAGTACCAGGCATGGATGAGCCAACGGCAGCAATTGAGCAAGTTTATTTAGCTATTAAAAGGGAGTACAAAAACAAATAATGAAATGAAAAAGCTACCAATTACAGGAATTTCAAGAAACCAATCAAAGTTATCATCAAAGGATGGGGATTGTGATGAGCTTATAAATCTTAGGGTTAAAGATGGGGAGTGGAGATTAATGACACACAAGAGTGAGCTTATTGATTTTAGCGATACACTTCTTGCGCCTTTTACTAATTGGTATAAACATCCAGAAACAAATGATGACTGGTTTATTGCTTATGGACCGCATAACAACTCTATTCAAACGGTGGATGTTTCTATTCCGCCAACAGACTTTAGTTCAACCACGATACTCCGTCTTAACTCTACCGAATCTTTATTAAAAATAACACATTATGGTAAAATACTTTTAATTATAACTTCTGAAAGGGTTTACTATTTAAGATATACTAAAATAAATATATCATGGTCATATAGCCTATTGCCTGAGATTATTCATCCAGCATATACTTTCTGCTCTGACAAAATAACTGGGGCGGAAACAGAGGGGCAAGTTGTTTTTGGAAGATATGAGGGGGGCGGTGAAGGGTGGGCAAACGCTATGGCTTTGCTTATAAATGATGTACACGAAAAAAATAAGGAAGGTTATTTTAATGGAGCAACCCTCTTCCAGGTGGCTCTCAGAACTCATACTGGTGATTTTATAGAATATTCAGCTCCGTTTTATTACTTTATTGGGCAGCATGATCTAAATAAAGACCAAAATGCTATTAGGTTTACAAGGTCTGGGACAGGAAGTCCAGGCGATGGTATGTATGACTACTGGCATGGTTATTTAAACCAAGTAAGGTTTATGTTTAAAGATGCGCAAGCATTTAAAGATGTTCTTGATGAATATGATGGAATAATAAAATCATTATGTGTTTTTATGAGTAACCCTCAAGAAAGTATTAATATGGGATATGATGCTAATTGGGGGGCATATGATGTAGACAGGGTTGCCGCCCTGCCAAGTCCATACACTAATAATATTCTTAAGGAGAATGTTGAAATGAGGTTGGTTTCAGAAGTTAAAATTGGTGATATACCTTTGACAAATGAGTATGTGGATGTTCTAAAACCAAACCTTCGTAAATATGAATCATTTGAATCATTGCCAGTAAATGACTTTACTAACCACTCGGTTTTTTCTGATATTGTTTTTGAGTATAATTCCAGGCTACACTTTGGTAGTCCAAGAACTGTTTTTGCAAAAAACATAAACCAACCCCTACCTGATTTTATTCAGGTTACACATGAAAGGTCACAGGCTTTTGGGGTTTTAGATTCCAGTTTCCCAACATATGATAGGCAGTCAGTTAACGATAAGGTATTACAATATTACTTTATAGATACTAATAAGGATAGGTATTGTCAGTCCATTTCAGAAACCGCAACAGTACCTGTCTGGAAAAACTCATCTGGAGAAGATGTACTTGTATATAACAATCTCCTTTCATACCCTGACAACAGAGCAACTGGAGTTAGGCTTTATTACTATCAAAGCAGCACTGATAAATATTTCTTATCATATAATAGGGCGCAAAAACCAAGTATTTTTAGAAACCTAAGTGTGGCAGAGCAAGGGCAGACATTAGCGAGCCATATATTGGGTGGTTTATTTATATACCCATTAAGGCAGATTGCTTTCAATACAACAGGAGGTGTTTATCCTGGAACGCAAATTTCATACTCAACTATAGACACTCTTCCTAATTTTACTATCGACACCAATAGGATTCAGGTATCCGCATTAAACAGTTTTTTGTATTACCCTGCTGAAAACTCTTACAGAGTTGGTAGCCAGACAAATGATGTAGTGGGGCTGTCAGTTCAGACTATCGCATTGAGTGAGGGACAGTTTGGCGAATACCCCCTTAATGTATTTACATCAAGCGGTATATACCTATTAAGACAAGGAAGCGGTAATATTCTATATAGTAATGTAACTCCATTGAATATGGAAATTTCTAACAATCCAGATAATATAACCGCTATAAATAGTGGTGTTGTATATTCTTCAGATAGTGGGCTAAAACTACTATTAGGTACAAATATTATTGAGCTAAGTAAAGTCCTGGAGGGTAATCCTGACACAAGCATAAATAGTGATGCAACTTATATTGCAGCCATTAATGGAGCTGACGATGTGGTTGATCTGGATGATTCTATAAGCGTTGTAAATTTCACAGACTACCTTGCATCATCTTTAGTAGCGTATGATAGAATAAATAATGAGATATTTGTTAGTAATCCTAATTATAATTACTCTTACATCTTCTGTGTTGAGTATAAGGTTTGGTCTAAGTCATCTCAATCATTTAGTGAGTTTATCAATTATAACCCTGAAGGATATTGCTTTAAATCAGGAAAATTATATAACTTCTCGCAAGAAGAAGAAGGTAGCTCTGCATCATTGGGAGTGTTATTAAGAACAAGACCTTTTAACCTTGGTACTTTAAATCTAAAGAGCATTACCAGGATAGCGGCAAGATACCTTGGAACAACTTACGAAGTAAATCCATCTGAGCCTGATCCAGATCCTTCTGGAGATTTAGGTCAGGGTATATTAGGAGATTCAGCAACCCCCACCAATAAACAGTTGGCTTTTTATTTGTATGGAAGCTTAAATGGTAGTGATTGGAAATTAATTAATGGGAAAAGAATAACTTCATGGGTTGCCTTTAAGCGAGAGATATTACTAAGAAATACCAGGACAACTGCCAGGTATTTCATAGTTGTATTATCTACAGAGGCTTACGAGTGTACTTTAGCCCCATTTGAATTATCAGATCAGGATAGGAATAGCGGTAAGATTAGGTAGTTGTGTTATGATAAACAACATCATCCATTAATATATCTGTACTATAAATATCACAAACAGTATTCTTAATTTCATCATACCTACTGTTAGAGATAAGAAGTTGGTTTGTGTTCTTACGAACCTCAATAGTTTTTGCACTATGTAAAACAGTTGAGTGATCTTTCATTCCTATAATCATACCCACTTGGGTTAATGAGTATTTATTCTTTAACATGACATCAGTTGGGTTTTCTGGATTCTTCACCTGTTTAATTCCCCTTAAAAAGTATGCCGACATTTGCCTTGCCTCCGCAATAAACTGCTTCCTGTCATACCCCTTTATTTCATTTAATGATACAGTATAGTTCATATCATTCTTTCTTGCTTCTTCATTATAAACTGATGCCACCTTTTGCAACACCTGTTCTTCTTTTGGCAGACATCCTGCCGCAATCATCGGATTGATTATTTTCATATTTACCAGTGTTTTAGATTTAATTGATTTTGAATTTCTTTTACTTTCTCTCTGTAATACTTTGCCGTTTCTCTTAACTGAAGTGCGGATACTGGGATTCTAATAATAGATATTGCTTTAATCTTATCTACATTATCAGATCCAATATCATTTATAAGGAATTGCTCAAACTGGGAGTGCCTACCACCTTTATAATGGTTGCAGTGAACACACTGAGGTCTGCAATTATTCTCATTATACCTAACCTGCATGTTTTCTCTACCTATCCAATGCCCATTGTCAATTTTTTTTATGGGCTTCAGGTTACCACAGGTATAACATTTACAGTAAAGCGATTTATCCTCACCCACAATAGAGTGTTTTAGCCTTATATACCTGGAGAACCATTGATCAGCCCTATTCATAGCCAGGGTGCGTTCAGATTTCTTGCGTTTAACAGGCTTTTTTATAAGGTTTATACCATCAGTTCCTATAGGTAGATCCTGAGTTATAAACTCTTTAAATGTCCTGGTCGGTCTTTTATGATCCCATTTGGCATACATTATATTTCGGCAGTTGGCACACATCTCATAGCTATGGATGTAATCTTTCTTACCACACCTTTTACATATTTTGGTTTTTCGATTCATTATTATATTTCCTTTATCATTAATTTACGATAGCCCCTTTTGTCTGTTTTGTATGAATAAAGCGTTGACATTTCAGGTGATACCATCTTTTCAGCGTCCTTCATCAACATTTTTATGTTGTCCTTATAGCCACTCTCTAACTTTTGAATCTCTTTTATTTGCCTTCTAAGTGTAATGTGTTCAGAGTAAGTGTCCATAACCTCATCAGTAGCAACAATAAGTTTCCCCTCTTGACTTTCAGGATACAGCTTTTTATAATCGTTTGTGTTGATTGGATCAGGCTGATTATCCTCTATAATGTGGTCGTTCCAGAAGTCAACCATTGCGGTTATACTATCATCATAAATTTCCTGGTTAAAGTCAAATTCTACCCACTTTAATTCTTTTGTAAAGAACTCAAACCATGCTATTGTAAACTTCTTGTATCCAAGTAATCCGCAGTAATAGTTTGGCTGAAACCACCATGATAATGGTATGTCATCATGATCTATCTTTTTCATTGTTGTTTTACCCTCCCATACCCTTCTATCGGACAGGTCTTTTGATCCCCCTACAAAGTACCTTCTATCAGGTGAGCCACCAAGAAAGGTATGTTCAGGATGTATGTATGTATGCTCCACACCGCTTGCTTTTATTATCCTGTTACCTGTTTCATGCTCCCAGTACCGAGCAATACCATCCTCAAGAAATCTCCCTGCTAACGTATGTTTATTGTCTGCATCAGGCATTCTTCTTCCTGTCTTTATTTCCCAAACATCCATCGGTGTGCGATAGTCATCAATACCAAGTATTGCCGTAATTTCACTCCCCCCAAGGAATGTTTTTCTTTTCTTTAACCAGTCTTGTCGACTGTCAAATTCTAATTTTCTTACTCCCATAACGCTGTTTTTAAATGAATAAATGGCGGTGCATAAAGGGATCGAACCTTTGCCTTGCTCCAAGCTTGCACCTATAGAATCTACTTAATGTAGTCGGTAAGCAATTTCTGAATACTATCCAGTTGAGGTTTTATCTTACTGATCAGTATCATTGCGCTCTTTGAAGTAACCTTTGGCTGTACTGCTATTATCTCTAAATCATGCAGCCATTCCTCCAGTACAATCATATCATTTGCCTGTCCTTTTTCTGGAAAGCTTTCTATGTATTCAAGTATCTGATCCTGTGTTCTTTTGATAGCTTCTTCCTTATTTAACTTTAAATCGCAATATTCTCCTAAATCATTTGGATCAATATTATCTATTCCAAAGTCACAAAGTATTTTACTAATTTTACTTTCTAAATTATCCATAGATGCTTGCATGATTAAGATTTTTTAGTTTCCTCGAATATTTCTTTTTGTGCTTTCGTTTTAGATTCATCCTTAACCTCTTGTACTTCCTCGAATGATTCTTCTGGGAAGGCTGTTAGATCGAGATCAACCCCATCATGGGTGTTTGTAAAAGATTCATCTGTAATTATTCTTTCATCTGTAGTTACGGCAGCCTGCATTTCGTCTGAGAGTGGCATATACTTACTTAGTTGTTTTATGGCTTTTGCACATGCCATAGCCTCATAGTCTGTAGCCCAAGCCCCTGTAGGAGTGCTTTTCTGCATCTTATTTCTTAGCCTTAGGTTTTCAACTTCAGCCCTTGTTAGTACCATAAAATTGTATCCACCCTCCTTGTAATGGGCGCAAGCATATACATGAGTCATATTACCTTTATTACCCTCTGAAGGTACATGCTCTAATTTAGGTTCAAGACCAAGAGCATAATCAAACTTATCGTTCTCATGCACCGCATATGCATACAATGTCTTTATCTCCCCTGATCTCCTGGCTAAAGAAATATAACCCTTATAACCGATTTGTACCTGCACTTCCTTAATCCATCTTTCTGAGCCATCAGGCATTTTCTTTTTATTGTTAAAAGGAACAAAATAAACCTCGCCAAGAACAGGTGTTGGTTTAAAACCCAGTATACTTGCTTGCATAACTGCCCCAACTAATGATTGGGCTGAACATTCAGCTAATTTAGGGTTCTGAGTTATTAATGTTGTGGAAATACTTAACATCCGATCAGGTGTCAAGTGTTTAGGAAGAGCCATTGATATTTGGCTTTTCATACTTTTTAAAACATCTAATACCTGCCCACTATTTAGACCAGATAATGTTCCAGGCTTATCAGCTTTTTTCATCGCCACTTTAGCCTTGTCTTTTAATTCAAAATTCTCTTTTTTCATTGTATTTATGTTAATTAGAAATAATTCTTTTCGTATTTATAGTGGTAATCAGTTTCCATGCATAACTCGACAACTTTAGCAGCTATACCGATCTCACTCATATTAGGATTATCATTGATGATTTTATCTATCCTTACTTTGTCTTTAAAAGCATCCTTGGTTCGAGTTCCAACAGTTATTTCCTTATGATGATTAGTATATTTGGAGGGAAGCTTATCAACTATGTCCTTTATTAGTATTTTAACGCTCATTATTTCATAAGCTTTATTGTTATCCATTTAAGTACCTTTTTAAAGATGAATATGTTACTTTGTTTTTCTTCCCCACCCTTACAGCATCTATCCTCCCATCAGCTATCATATTCTTAATGGTATTATATGAAACTCCAAGTATTTTAGTTGCTTCTGTTTTTGAAATAACCCTCAGGCTTTGCTTATTAATAATCTCTGTCAGTTCCTCTCTGATAATACCTCTCAACTCTTTTGGGGTTATATTGATAACGGTTTGTGTATACATATAGTTTATAGTTTTATTATGGTTAAATTCTTGATAAATTGCCTGAAACTAATAGCCGAAATATTCCCAGTTTAGTGGACACATTTAATTTCCTTCTTATATTGTTTCTGTGCGTGTTTACTGTGTGCAAGCTGATACACATACGATCAGCTATTTGCTTGTCTGGAATATCCTCTATCATGTGTAGCACATACTCCATCTCCCTTTCAGTAAGGAGAAAGTTTAGCCTTTTTGTTTTCTTAATTAAGTTCATGGAGTTATTTTTGTTTAGGAATTTTACTCACCCTTCTTATTAATCTCTCTATTTCTATAGTTTTGTTAATTGAGTTTTCATTAAAGTCAATACATACTTTATACGCTTCCTGGATTACTCCGTAATAATCTTTTCTTTCCCCACAAAGTATTTTATCAACAGCCACAGGACTGATTTTAAACCTTTTCGATAATACTTGTCGGTAGCCATATGGCATCTTACCTTTAAGGTTTTTTTTATGATTATAAGATATACCACTTAAATGGTATTGACTTTTATTATTCATTGTAGTATATTTGTATAATATTTTTACAAACATAATATAGTTTTTCTATATTTCCAAATATATTCTATATTATTTTAAGTTTACCTTAAACAAACAGGAATGGATGCTAACGACAGAATAAAACTTTTAAGATCTCACTTGAATTATAAGCAGGGTGAGTTTGCTGAGATACTACACATTCAACAGGGTAGTTATTCGGATGTGGAAAGAAAGAGAACTGGTGTTTCCAGAAGAATAATCGCAACCCTGGAAGAAAAATTCAATGTGAATGCGGAGTGGGTTCGCACAGGGCATGGGGATATGTTTATGCCACACACCCCTCATATGTCTGATAGGCTAAAAGATATTATGAATCATTACGCTTTAAATTACTATGAATTTGCGGACAAATTAAAGCTTGAGGATGCGGAAAAGACTACATTTATTAGTAATGTACACGAAAATAAGGAAATAAGCTTAGATCTTGTTAATATAATATGTAAGGCATTTCCAGATGTTAATAGGAAATACATACTTTCTGGGACAGGTAATTTATTATCAAAAGGTAGGGTAGCTGCAATTACAAAAGACTCTGGCGATAAGGCTGTGCTTCTGGAAACAATTGAGTTATATAAGAAGCTTAATAAAAGTTACGAGGAACAGCTTGCTTTTTATAAGGATAAAATAGACAGGATTGAGAACCCATGAAATATATACATTAATTAATCTTCTTTAACCTACTAATGTTGTACAACTCTTTAAAGTTATTCCCACTATTATTTTCTCGCTTTGCCCTGATAATATCCAGTTGAAAGTATTCTATAATCTGATCTGTTGACGGATCTTCAAGATCCTCTATGACTGCCATTCGGTGGTAAATGCTCATGGATTTTATATTAAAATTAACAAAAGGTTTAATTCTTCATTCGTGTAGGTATAGCCTGTTGAGTTAATGCCAGGCTTAGAAAAAATATAAATTTTAGATGTGGGAGATTTAACTTTCACTACTGGAAAATACTCTTTATTGAGCAGGAAATACTTTCTTAGCTTGGCACATAACAGCCTGTCATTGATCGTAATCACACCATACTTCTTGTTATAGGTGTCTGTGGTCATATTAACGACAGGAGTTTCCTTTATATCAAACTTAGAAAGTCTGGGATCGTGTATGTTGGTAATAAAAGGCTGCATTACTTAACCTGATCTAATTCTTTACCATACACAAGCTTTAACGCTTTAATCTTTTCTCTATTGTTTTCAACAGCATTGTTATCCTTGATCTCTTGTGGTATTTCCCTGTCTTTTTTTGCCATGCTTTTTAACCGATCATAGTATGAATATATTTGCTTATTAATTCTATCCCTCTCACTACTGGTTATCTTTTCCTGCACTTCATGAGCATAATGAAGTGACTCGGTTCTCATAGCCTCATGCTCCTGAAGTGCTAAAATAAATGATTGTAAAGATGGTTTATGATAGACCTTTGTATTGATCATTATTTTTGCGACCATATCGAAATCAGGTAAGGAATAGTGTGAATAGTCGGAAATAATGATGTTAATTAAGTAATCTATTTGCACGTTATTTAATTCTGCACCCACCAGGCTTTTAAGCTTATCAACCTCATTAACAACAATAGCCTTAACCAGGATTTTGTTGTAGCTTTTCTCAATAGCTCGCAAGGTTATATCATTGCTATGAATTAACTCTTTGTAGTTTTTAACTAAAGATCTACTGCTGTGTATCTTCGCTAACGAGTTGTTGATAGATTTTTCTTTTTGCTTCATTAATTGCGTTTTCTGTTTCATTCTGATTATTATTTATTATTTCATCATTCCATGCCTCGCTGTTAAAAAATGTTTCAGGGTTCTTTCTGAATTTCTTATTTGGCTGTGCGTTGATGTAATCAGGCACATAATCCATGATCTCATGTCTTTGTTCATCTGATAAGCTTAACCACTTTTTTTCTAATGGTTTTTTCCTTCCCACTTTTTTATCATATAGTTCCCAAAATTCTTCAAATGAATAATTGATCAAAATTTCAACATCTTCTACTTTTCCTTTCTTTTCCTTTCTTTTCCTTTCTTTTCCTTTACTTTCTTTTCCTTTAATTGGTAGAGGGGGGGTAACATTCTCACTTAGGGGGGGTAGAGGGGGGGTACTATCTTCCTTATTCTTAGCCTTTTGCAAACCTCCTTTTCTACCCCACTCTCTAAATTGGCTTCTTTTATCATCTACAATACTCATTCTATTTAGAAGGCTTTGCGAGTAAAACGTATTATCATCCAGTATAAATAGATCATAATTCAATATCAGTACCTTTATTTTTTCCTGAGAGGTATTCCATTGGCGATATTTTAAAATAGCCGATTCTATTGGGTATGTATAATCAGGCTGATTTCTAAGTAATTCTATTAGCCCCCAAAATATTCCATAGCCCTCCATCCCCAAGCTGTCAATTACCTTGACTAATTTGCAGTCATCCATAGAGTTACTATCATGACTGAAGTAATAAGTATTTTTTTTCATAATAAAAAAGTATTAATTAATAATATAAAGAGGCACAGAGTCCGTACATGGTAGCGTATGGGAATGACTCTGCGCTCTCTTCAAAAACTAAAAAACAAAAACGAATATTTTCTTTATAAGCTACCATGCCGACACAAAGATAATATAGTTTTTTTAAATTAACCAATTAATTTAAGTGTAATTATAGTTTTATGTGCTGTTGATAACTTTGGCATCACCCTTGCAATGCTTGTTACAAGGGGTTATTAACATATCTAAATATTTTTATATTAATTATTAATTAAGTTTTTACTTATATTTGTAATTGGTTAATTAGAAGAGGCAGAAATGGGGATTGGATATTATACCAGTCCCCTTTCTTGAATAAAACAATGGTAGAAAATTTTGAACATATAACCCCTGAACTTACTTCACAAGAAGTATCTTTGATACCAGTATTAATAAGTGGTTTTAAGAAGCATGGTCAGGAAAATCCAATTAAAGAGCCTGAGATTCTAAAGTTATCCAACAAATATTTTCAGGAGAAACAGATCCCCTATAATTTGACAGCCCGAAAGCTTCGCAAGTTTGTAAGTTACATGAGATCAAACGGCATTATACCAATAATTGCAACATCTAAGGGTTATTTTGTATCAAATAATGAAGATGTTATTGAGAGCCAAATAAGATCTCTTCAAAATAGAGCAAACGGCATTATGTCAGCAGCAATTGGGCTGAACAGGTTTATAACATAATGAAAACTATATACAATCATCAAAAAGATAGGGCAGCATCTCCAAATGAGATAGCTAAAGCTATTATACTTGACAAAATAGAATTAGCTCACTATCATGTAATCGACAATGAGTTTGACCAGGTTTATGATGAGGCATTTATTTGTGAAATAAAGCGGCATGTTCTAAGGCATCATAAATCCTTAGAAAAAAAACTAAATGTAATGGTAGATCCTTATTTAAAAGCATAGTTAATGGAAAAGTTAATGGAAAAGTTAATGTTTCATGTAAAAATAAATTTAAGCTACTTACTTATAGCTTCCGTATTGCTTCTTAATAGCGAGCCATTAAAGTATATGTCTATATTATTTATATTTATTTTTATTATCGAAGTAGTCCAGGGTGTAATAAATCATGATTCTTATTTTAGAGAATAAATTATATGATAAAATTATTTTTTTGCTAAAAGCTTGCGCCTTTTAGAATGGTTATAAATACTGATAAAGCTTGCGTCTTAAATATAGAAACTCTATATTTGTCCATTAAGTATTTTCTACCCTAAAACCCAATCAAATGTATTATGACTGAGAAAATAAAAACATTGCTAAACACTCTATCCCCTGCATTAGTTAGGGATGTAAGTTCTGAATTACCTGATGTGATAAACCAGTTGAAAAAGCAGCATAAGGAATACTCGCTCTCTAATTACGATAAACTGATAAGTCTACCTAAAGAGGTTCTTGTGAATAAACTGCTGAAGGAAGTAGTGGCTAAGAATGAGGCATATTATGAATTATTAAAGCAGAGAATGGTATAAATAAAAAAACCTGGTCATTAACCAGGTTTAAAACTTTTAAGCTATTTGTTTTATTACAAAAACTCGTACCATTCTTTTATAAGCATTTTCAACCGATCAACTTTATCCCTATACATTTTACCAGGGTAGGTGGATCTTATCTGCTCACGATTACCAGTTAGCAACCTGGAGACCTCTGACCAGTTGATAAGGTTAGTTGAATCATATCCCATACTTTCCTCATCCAATTTAGATGCTCTATAATATCCCCAACTATATTCTCCCCATTCATCTAATTCATCCATCCAAGTTATTGGAACTTGCTTTATAAACTCAGATTTTTGGATGGGTGTGCCATTGTATGTATAGTTAAACCTCATGATTTTATATTGTTTAGTGCGTTAATATCATGCGAAGATAAGGTATTAAACCATTCCTCGCTGCTTATCTCGTGCAGAGGTGTGCTATTCTGCCAATCGCCCAACCCATTGTTCAGTAGAGGGGCAACATCTCCAGTATTTGCATTAAGTATACACCCAACGCTTTTTAGGGGAATGTAACATTCAGTAGCATCCCACTTCTCTATTATTTGTTCGCCAGTTGAGTCATCTATATAGTAGATAGTATCATTTATTGTGACGTATAGCGAATCTTTTGTTAGTATTTTAATATTCATTTTATTCTCCTTTCTTTTTAAAAATGTGGATCACGATATTCTTCCATTATTCCAAATATTATAGATATTTTATTAAAGTTTTTGTATCGTTTGGTTATACCAGGAATTAGTTTTAGTTTGGTGTAGATACCATTATTAACTTGATCAACAAGGTCATGATATTTAATACCACCTGGTAAATGATTTTCCCATCCAAACCCATACTTTTTGTTAAGTCTATTAGCTGTAGCCCTTATTATTTCAGTTGTATAGTAAACGATACCCCATTCTTGTTTTTTGTAATTATACTCAAGTTTCAATATAGGATTATCTTCATCACTATAATATTCATAACGCTCATCTCCATAAGTTTTACCCAGGTGATTTTTACCCATTTCTCGAATGCGGCATTTATCTTGCTGATCATTAACCCAAATTACTTCATAGGCTATGCGATCTGAATATAATAATTTGGTTGCACCTTCGCCAACAACTGGCAGTGTTGAGTTATTACCCATCATTTGGTTTTGAAAGCTTCCTGCAACTCCTACTTTACGGAATTGTTTTCTTGAAATGGCTCTTCTCCTCATAGTAATAATTTTAAAGTGTTAATATCATTATTTATTTTCTGAAATGTTTCATCTTCTTGATCCAGGTAATGCTTGTCTGCTAAAATTTGCAGCTCGTAAATTTCTTCTCTTATTTCTGATCGTGACTTAACCATAAAATTCTCCTTTCTTTTTAGTGTTATGAAATTCAATAAATTCTATTACTGCGTTATACACCTCGCTTATGTCGCTATATAAACTGATGTTAAACATCTCTTGTGGCACTCCCTCAAAAGTTTGCTTTATCTTTTGTACTACTGGCATCAGCCAATCCCATGATGTGTAGTATTGTAGTGTATTACCTATGTGCAGTCCATCTGCGTTGTAGTATTGATTCTCGTCATCATGGAATACTACTCCCATAAATTCTGCTATTAGTTCACTGTTTTCTATTACTTGCATTTTATTCTCCTTTCTTTTTAGTTATAAGAGGGCAAAATG
>Ga0208299_1001122_pt1 | contig 21001 bp, 16 predicted proteins | sample 15_taG_FD_184089 | JGI IMG/M metagenome (GOLD analysis project Ga0208299, IMG submission 184089) | Marine viral communities from the Subarctic Pacific Ocean - 15_ETSP_OMZ_AT15312 metaG (SPAdes) (version 2) | ecosystem: Environmental > Aquatic > Marine > Oceanic | place: Pacific Ocean | collected...
ACTCCCTTATCTTCCTCTCCTCTTACGAGAACAGGTGCGAAGAAACGCTGACGGGCACAAAGCTTTTTAGCGAGCTTGATGCTCTCATCTGTCTTTTCACGCCAGAGAGCGCGGACGAAATCGTCAAGAGGATCATCCTCTAAGAAATTCTTCTTCGGGCTTAGAAAACCCGCGTTGTTGCCGAGGTTGTAGTGGAACCAAAAATCCTTGAACGGATCGCCGTCCTTGGTTGGTACGATACGAATGGTAGATTCGCCCTCTGGTGGTTTCCAGAAGCCGGCTTTACCGCCTCTATTTTTTACTGCTTCGAGCTTTGCTCGCATTTTTGCTAAGTCTATAGCCATGTTGTTTTTCCTTTTTGTTTTGGGTTAAAGTCATAACAGCAAATATTCTGTTATGCTGGTTGGTTTTATCAATTATCCTATTGGATAATAGAAGTGTAGTTGAGTATGTAACAGTAATCCTGTTGGTAGTTTGTCGGGAATACTCCGAAAGATACTTTCAAATCTTCTGTCTCAGATTGCTCCTTGATGGTTGAAACGATTTTCTCTCTCAAGTCTCCCTCAGTCTTTAGTCTTTCCTCATTGATACTATAAATATAACACTTTTCCTTGGTTCTGTCAAGGGAAAAAAACGATTTTTCTTCATTTCCTTCGATGTCTGAAATGCCGAATGTTGCTATTCGGCTTGCTTCTGTTGGATCCTCTATCTTGCCCATAACTGGGTCTGAATTCTTAAAAACATTTATCATGTGAATTGTTGAAACAAGCAATTCGTTTATCTTACTATTATAACCTATTATTGGAACATTGCCAAGTATATTTTCTAAATTTGTGTTCGAAACGAGATAAAGCATCCTGAGAAGCCCAGAACGAGCGTATTGCTGTAGAATGCCGTATGTTGCTTTCTCGTGTAGTGTCTTGTTTTTTGAGAGAAGAGAAGTGTCCGGCCTTATGTAAAGCACACTTAGCTCGCATTTATCCTTTATTTGCTCCATTATTCTCAGGCACATCGCAGAAATGTGTCCCGAACCGCCAACTATAAAGAGTGTTTCGCCCTTAATTCCTCTAAAGAAAGTCTTCATTGAAGGGGTGTTTTTCTCGTATTCTTCGGGGCCCTGTTGGGGCTTGACATCATAGCATCTTTTGCCTTCTAAGCCGACATCGATCTTGTAAGTCTTGTATTGAGGGTACTCTGAAAGCATGTCTGCGATGTTGCATCCTGCTTGCCCTAAGCCGACTATATTCAATTTTACCTCTGTTTATCTTTAATTGTTGCGAGCCGGTGCTATTGACCGTCGTCGGAGACATCCTTGCTTTTCGGGGGAGGATCTTCCTGTTCTACTTCGATGTCTAGGCTTTTCGCCGCTTTGTCGGCCATGGCCGCTAGTTCTTGAGCAAGTTCGGTTGCAACTTGTCTTTCAAGGTCCAGTTTGTTCCCGTCACTTTTGGGGAGAATGACCCCAATGTCCTCGTCCTTGTCATTACTGACATCTCTTTCCTGGTTGGTTTTAATCGTAGGTAAATCCGTACCAACGATAGCTTTCTGGATAGCCTTGACGGACGCTTCGCCGGCCGCTATCTCGTCCTTGGATGTCTGGTTGGCGGCGCCGGCGGAATAGATGAGGGTGGCCGGTAAGAAGCGCTTAATAATATATTTGGCGACACCCCCCCAGAAAATCCCCTTATTTTTGCCATAAAGCGCATTTTTCCAGTTTGCGACGCTGTGGGTTCTCGATGGGTTGGGCGCCCATCTTTCGTCGAAATAATCTTTAACTATTTTCTTTATGGGGGGGCGCTTTGGTGTCGGCATGGATGTCACATTACGCGGGAAAATCGGGTTGGTCAAGCTTGGGGCAACATCTGGTCTGGCGAAGTAACCACCCCAGGATCCTCCTGAAAGCGGATTCATATCATCGGCAAGCTTGAGACTTTTGAGCGCGTCCGATGCATCAACAGGCACTACGAATCTAGCGCGTTGGGCGCGGTCTTGCAAAGCCATGAAATATTTCTCATTTTTTATAAGCGCGTCTTCGACATCATCAATGCTTCTTCCGGCGACGCCGGCGGCGTTAGGCTCTAGGCCTTTTCTTATGGTTCTCTGAGCTGCGAGAAATTCTTGGGCCAAAGCGAGATCTAAATGAAAAGGTGCGCGGTCGATGCCATGGACGGAGCTTGGGATCACCTGTATCGCGTCATCGAGGAATGTACGGGGTACGCCGGCCATTGTGCTGTACGCTATGTGAATCTCAACCTCGGCCGCGGTTTGTGGGCCTGCTTTAACTTGTGCCGGAGTCAATCTGGACGCCGCTTCGTACACCTCGGGCGCTATGTTCTCCACCGAGTTAAAAGCGCCTTTAGCTCCGCCGACGGTTATGACATCATCAACAGTTTTGGTGGCTGCTTCGGTCGTGGTACCGCCTATGCGACTGAGGGCCCTCAACCAGTTGCCCTCTTGCAATAAGTCTAAGTCTTCTGTGAACATACTATCGAGAAAGGCATCCAACTCTTCCTCGTCGGCTGCAATTGCAACTTCCTGTTCGAACAGCCTCCATCCTTCCATTATAAGTTTCATATTAGTGTTTTTATTGTCCATTTTGTTTTCCTTCAACTGATTAAGCTTGAGTAATTCGTCATCTGTTTTTGTAGGTTCTATTTTGTTTATCTCTGTCGGTTCAATGTCAGTTGTCGTGGTTTCCTGTGCCTGCGTCGTGGGCGCAAACAGAATGGAATCTTCATAGCCAACATTCCCGAACTCATCAACTTCTGCGTCGGGAGAAAAGGGAATCGGTGGCAGTTTCTCTGCCGCCGGCTCGGCGACAGGTTCGGGGAGGAACCAGGGTAACTCCGAAGATTCCGAGTCGGTGGTGTCGGTGGTGTCGGTGGTGTCTACGCCGGCGTCTTCTGCTGCGGCTTTTATTTCGGCTACCGTATTTTGGAATTCCTCGTTTTCCTTTACCATTTCTGCTACAAGGTCCGCCCCCTCTTCCAAGTTTTTTCTTGAAAGGTTTTCCTCCCAAGCAGCCCCCGATGCTTCGGCGATTCTTTTATCGTTGAACATTTGGGCAAACAGGACGACAGTATCCGCCAATTGAATCCGGTTCGCCCATTTGGTTGATTTCTCGGCCATGCCACCGGCCTTCGCCGCCTGCAGCGTCTGAAAGGTTTTCATAATTTTATCATGCCTTTTAAATGCGCTCATGGTGTTGGCCGCTCTAGACGCTATGGTTCCTGCCTTGAAGTAGCCTGCCGCGGTTGAGGTGGCCATCTCGCCGAATGGCCCATCTGCCGGCACAAACGCAAGAATTCCGGAGAACGTCATCAGTGCGGCGTAGGCCCAGTCCGCTGGTCGTGCTGGATCAAAAAGAACATGGGACCACTTGGCATCCAGCATGTCCTGTATTTCATCGACACTCCTTATCATGCCTCTGTGTTGATCAAGAATCCACTGATCCGGATCTTCGCCAGTCTTCTCCCAGTGCTTATTTGCATCTTCAATTTGTTTTTCATACACAGCGCGCATTGGATCGCTTTTAGCAATCATATAACCAAATTTGCGAGATGGCGTTTGACCTGGTGCATGGGGAGGATTCCAACCAGTCTTAAGTGCGGCGCCGACATCGACAGCTATATCCCTTATTCCCTCAACGGCGCCTAGTACTTTGTCGAATGCTGCGCTTTGCCCGGCTGTAGCTGCCGGCAGTTCTTGGACAGTCCACATCGTCTGATCTGGGATCATTTCAACCAATATTTGATTTTCAGAATTCTTAGTGCGCTGCTCGCTCAAGACCTCTTTCTCGTATCCTCTCCAGTTCTCCATTAACTTTTTCATATCGCTCATTTTTTTAAGAGTCTCCTGTTTCTATATAAATAGTTTACTCTTTCGTTAGTGACTTCAAATCGCCGAAACTATCCCCGAAAGAAGCATTTACCTTGAATAAGCCAAGTTCGGTGTCAGCGAACAGCCCCAATAACTTCGGCATCAAGTTTGTCTCATCTTTCGGGATGTCGATGACAACTGAGTCGTGAACCGTGAAAGCGATGAAACTCTTATAGTCCTTGAGGAACTCATCGATCTTGATCGCCTGTCTCAGCACCATCTCTGCTGTCGTGCCCTGTATAAGATAGGATAGCGAATGATGGCGATCTGCTGGCATCATGTTGCCAAACGGCGTAGTTACCTGCCCATCCTTAAAGTGACCTTTTCTCACATCGTCCCTCTTATAGATCTGCTCCAATTTATCGTTTTTCTTCTTCTCGTCGTAAAGCCAAGAAAAGAAGGCTTTTTTAGCGTCCTCACGCGTCTCTACGCCCTCACCCATACCTTGGGCCAAGTTCCACGCGTGGATGTCTTCTAGGGGCTGTTTTGCCCCTGCTAAAGCCAATAGTGTACGAATCTCTGCGGCGTTGAAGTCGAGTTCGAGGAAATAGTCGTTATTTGGCTTCACGACAGAGCGGAATTCCTTGTTCATCGTCATAATGGGAAAACTGCTCTTTTTTGTCGTTAAACGCCCTGTTTTGGTGCCGAATAGGTTATAACGGACGAAATTTGGTAGGTTTTGTGCCTTTTCTCGGAATCTGCGTGTCTTTTCGCGGTGCATTGACGAATTTAGGCCAGAAAGGTTGATTTTTAGCCTATTATGACTGATCTTGGTGAGCAATTTCGTCATTTTCAGCAAATAATCATAGTTTTTTGGTTTCTCGTAGGTGTCTAGGACGTGCTTTGTGATTTTTGTCCTTAATTCACAGTATTTCGCCAGAAAACGAGGTGGAACAAGGTCAAAAAAGCAGTTTTCGTCGAGATTTACCTGCCCAAGCATAAAGGAGCGGTAAAATGCCTTCATCTTCTCATTGCACTCATCCCAGTCATCCCTCAAGTTGTCTGGGCAGACTTGATCAGGAGTCTTGCCTTCGCAATAGAGAGATGCATACTCTATTTCCCTGTCTTCCAAATAAGGGACTGGTGCCCAGCAGGCAGTTAGGCCATCAGGAAGGTCGTCGAAGGATAGTTTGCCTTCTGCATATATGCCGACACATTCGTTTTTGTCGTCTAGTGTTTGGAATATCAAGTTTCACTCTTAGTAAATTAACTTATTTAAGCTGCGCGCCAAAGATTGCGCGTCTTTTTTGGACGACTCCGCTGTTTCCTTCCCTTTTAGCTTAGAGGCCTTGTGAGTCAAAGAACCCTCAGAAGGAATAATCGGCGTCATCCTTTTCTTAATATATCCCGTTGCTCTCGATCTGTCAAACGAATATTCCAAATCTGATGCATTATTTGCCATTTTTCTTATTTCTGAATCGCTATATCCCAAGCCAAGTTCTATGTTTTTGACTGTTAAGAATTTTTCATACCAAAAATCATTTCCTATCCTAGAATCTATATTCTCAAAAGGCTCTTCGACCCTGTTTTTCATTGTTAGCGTGGTACCGGCTTCTGAACTGGTATTGTGCCCATACACTGCAGTATTTTTGCGCACGAAGAGGTTGTAGACCCACGCCATCATCTTCTTGAATTCTTCTAGCTCGTCATATGTGTCTTGGATCTCGATAAAATAATTATCCAGTATATCGTCGGCCGTGGAGACCCCCGGTGATCGGGCGGATGCATACTTTAACATCTGCTCCGAGGCCATGTCTGCCACAAGACGCCATGGCGCGTTCTTATCAATTGCAAACCCACTGTTTGCAGCAAAAATCCTATATGTTTGAAAATTTTTATCATTCATGAACTTACTTTTGTCACTATCAGTGGCATGACTAAGATCTGCCACTTCCAGACACAATCCACTAGTCATGACGCTGGATCGTTTGCTTATAGCATATGATGAGCGGGTGACAGAAGAATATTCTAAAAACTTCACAAAAAACTCCATAAAGAACGGAGCGAATTCATCAAAAGAGAAGATGTTGTCTGCAGCTTTCTTTACTGTCTTACAGTAAGCAAGGAAGCGCGCAGCAACTTCGTTGACGGTGGAGCTATACTGCCTAGTGCTATAAGACAAGCCAATTGTTGGCACTAATTTCGACAAATACTCACTATCCTCCGAGATAGAACCGGCTAGCCGAGCCTTTTCGTATTCAAAGGTCATGTTTTTAAAAGCATCAACAACAAAATCCAAAGCCTTAATTGACTTGCCGGAGTTGGTCCCTAGGAAGCTCTCCATCAATTCTAGCTTTGGCGTGATAACCAATATCTCTCCTGATTGCTCGCGGATCCGGCCATAGAATAAATTTTCAAGAAACCAAAAATTCTTTGTTGATGCTGGGTTTACATTTACCTTCCCATCTTCAGAAAAAGCATATCCGCTATATAGCGAACGATGCCTAAAAGTGTCTTTAGCTGATAATTTATTATTTCCCTTAAAACCTGACAATTATGTATCTTCCTTTGACGCGTCAAGAGTCTCTGCGTCTTTACATTCCTTTTCGTTCTTGTATTGAGTATCACTTCTGGGCCGTTGGGCGCCGTTATTGTCCCACTTCGCAGTTATTTGTGTTGTGAAATCCCTCTCAACTTGGTTTGTTACTGAGATTATCACATGATATCCACCTAATCCCATAACATTCGATATAGATCCCAATTTGTCGTCTCCGGTGCCATCCATCGGAGAACCTAGCGATGATCCAAAGCCAATTGGATCTATATAGACCATCTGTCCTGGATAAAAGAGCGTATTGCCGACCATCGAAGCCCTTATATTGTACACATTCGATAAATGAACCAACGGGTTTTCATTCAGCCTTTGATATCTTGCTTCTCTCAAATATGGTTGATCGGTTTTGTTAAAATCTATAGATTGCAATATACCTTCATGCACCTTAAGGTGATAAATGCCATGTTTTGCGTCCTCTGCCTCGTCGCCGTTAAACTGATCCATGGTTTTAATGTTGTCAATATAACAAACAATATAGTTCCAAACTTTATCCGGAGTAGTGGTTGACAGCAAATCTTGATCGATCACGCCGCCGGCTGGCAAGCCCTCTACCAGTATGTCTCCTGTCTCAGTGCAATAAGCCGCACTAGGGTTTGGCAAGTGAAAAAGAGGATCTTCTCCTTCATGATCCTTGCTTTCTGGTATGGAGACAAACCCTGTCTTCAATTTTGTGTTGCCAGCAATGACCCTATTAAGGGGGCCGCCAGTAAAAGACTTTGCGCAATTCTGCCCAAAGGCCCTTCCTATTACTTGGCTTCCCAAATCTCTTATAAAGTCAACCAAACTATAAGTGGTCCTTTCTGTCTGAATAACATTTCTATACCAAAAATCAGCAAAAACTTCGACCGATATCGGCAGATCTGCTAGGCTGCATAGTATCTGTCCGCTCTCCACATCTGCATGTTGCAATTCGACTGGTCCCAATATGATCTTTATTTTATCCGCTTCGCCGAACGCGCCGATATTCACCTTCTGAGTCATAAAACTTTGCCCACTAAATGCTCGATGAGCAAACACTTCCAGCAAATCTCCTAGGAAATACCAACGAATATTAATAGTTCCTTCGTCGGCTGAAGTGTAGTATGGTACTTCACGAGCCTCGAAGGCGCCGTTGTCGGCGGCAATGTCCATCTCACCGCTGTCGACTTTGGATTCAATTCTTTTAATGGCGATAAAGTCACTAAAGCCGACATCAGACCCGCCTAGCCATTTGCTGACTTCCTTGCGACTGACTTTGGTTTGATATATCAACGGGAGGTCTAACTGTTCGGGGCCGGCGAGACTTTTATCATCGGCGCCGGACCTCCAGCGCTTTGTGTCGCTTTTTGTCGCTTTACCACCGGCCCACCGTTCTAGGACCGTCGAACCTTGTGGAATCCTTGTCCCATCGAGGCCGAACGTAAATCCGGATTTCATTTCGTCTTTAAAAAATTTTCTATGAGACGCATTGTGAAGCTTTGCTCTTGTCATATTATACTGACCGGTCAAGGCTTTAGACAATTCATGGTTGCATGTTTCATTGGCAATTTTTATTTGTTTTTCAAGTTCCACCAGTCCCATCGTTTTTATATCAATATCATCTGTGCTGGCGGATCTATCGCCTTTGTGGTGATATTCGTTAAGTTGTGTATTGTACACAACATTCGTCCTCATTTGTGATGTGGAGCCTTCAAGTCTGGCGCGGTAAGTCAAGGTAAGAGTAAAAGTTCCGAGTTGAGATATTGAAAAATCATGATCTGTCAAAGTAAGAAAAAGAGTTGTTTTCTGTGCTTTTATTTTACTGGCAACAGAAGCTTTTGAGTTTGCATTCCAGGCAACAACAGCCTTAATTTCATAAAGAGAAGAATGATAAAGATCTTCTTTGCCGGCATCATGTTTGGGAGAGCTGGGCCCATAGCCGAGCAAATCAAGAAGACTATAACTTATAGATTCTGCCGAATTCGGCAGAAGACTAGATCTTTCGGGTCTGTCGGGATAATAAAGATACTCATGCGTTCTAGATAGTTGATTAAAGTTCTGAAACTCTAAAACCAAGGTGGCTTCGATGTCGTTCCTTACTGTTTCTGGATTCCCTCCTTTGTATGTCCAGGAAAAACTTTGGACACCATATCCAGTTTGAGGCCGGCCTTTAAATTTTTCTTTGAGGCCGCCTTTGATCTCATTCTTGTTGTCGGTTTTTCTTTGATATTGAACTGATTTTCCTGCTCTATATTTTTCGATGTCATCTTTTGCCATCTTCTCGAATATTAAAGGAATATCGGCCAGATGTGTATATTCGACAGTTCCATCATTTTGTTTTTTTTCAGTATATAGGACCTTGTAGATGTCCAAGCTCCAAAGCATATGTGCGCGGTCGAAAGTGTTGATATTAACAAAATCAGAATTATCTCCCGACATATAAAGTTTGTTTAAAAAATCGCCAGTATCTCCTTTCTTTGTCGAAAATGTAGTCAAATATCGATACGGCTTTATAGTTTGCAATGGGCCTGGGCCGCTTATACCGGCGGCGGGGTAGTTGATTATGGGATGTAACAACCTAGACAACAGGCATTGTTGAGACCACCGATAAGCCTCTTTTGCGCCTGTAGCTGTAACCTCATACGCCGCGCCAAGGTTGGATGTATATTCGCTCGAAACATCTTTTGAGATATTCTCTTCTAATTGACTCTGTTGTCCTGCTGAACCCGACATGGTGCCTACCTACGAAAAAGAGTTAAAGCCCTACTCAAGGGGAGAGGGATCGCCAAGGAATCCCCGATATTAACATGTGCATCTGTTGGTTTTTGATTATACCACGCGATCAGCCACCAGAGGCCTCCATCTCCATAATATTTAGACGCCAATTTCCAATAGCGGTCGCTCGTCGTCCACACATGATGCTCATTAACCAAAGAATATCTGTCGGCCAAAGATATGGGAGAAAATTTTGGAGTTCGCAAGTGCTCTATTTGTTTCACATTTCGCGACTCGAATAACTCTTCATATGCCTCATTTGAGTTAGACTTTGTTGATCTGCCGTTATTTCTAATTCCCATGAAAATATCCTCCTTTCATCTTATTGTTGAGCGTCTGGTTCAGCTGACCAAGGAAAGGATTTAGCAGTGATCGACCATTTTGCCGGTGAGCCGCTCCATCCAAAGTTTTTTGAGTCATCTAACAGGACAGTGTAAGATAAAGTTATTTTTATACTCTTCGGGTATGGCTTGTTTCCATCATATATAAAGCCATCTTCCGGAAGAACAGTGAAATTAAAGTTCGTAGGAAAGCCGGCCAGGAGAGAATCACGGGTGTTAGATGCCGCGGCTTCTACATCTTCGGAGTGTATCAAATTCATCAAGCCCAAATGCCATATAGGGTTTCCGCCCGTCACCTTTCCGTCGACATCAGTCTCAGGATACATCATCTGCACCATTTTGGAACAATTGGCCAAGTTTAGTTTGGCTTCGGCTAAATCCCATGCCGCCAAACTCCATCCTAAAGAAATCTTTCTTGTAACGCCAGACCAAGTGAGGGACCTATTTATTCTCCTAGGAAGTTGAACTTCTTCCCAGTCATTAGAAATAGTTTCGCTGTATGCCAAATCCAGTGGCTTAAACTCTACAGAGCTTTCGGACCATTCATGGTAAAAAATTAGTTTCTGCTGCTTCGAATCAAATAAATGCTTTGTACCATCATTTCCTGCCATTTTCCCTCTTATCTCCCGTCTTCTATGTTGCTCTGTTAATCTTTGTCATTATGTCGTGCGCGATGACTTTTCCATCAAGCTTTGATGTCAACGCTATGTTGTTCTGAATTACTGGGCTGGCCGCGGCTTGACCGGTTGCGGCCGACATTAGCGCGATATGCTCTCGCGTTATACTTCCAGCTTGCGCAACCGCCATAAAATTCTTGGCTTCACCCATTACTGCCTTAAGTCTCACAACTTTCTCGCCTGGAATTGCCTTAACGCTCTGTGCAAAGCGAGCCATCTCTGGCGTTGCCAGCTTGGCGCCCCTTGCGGCGCCATGGAGGCTGCCGGCGAACTGGCTAGTCAGGCCAGCGGCGCGGGCCATTCCTCCATTCTCCGCAAAAATAGGAGGAGAATGTTGTTCATGAAACATAGTGAAGGCAAGAACCCCAAGAACAGCAACGAGGGGGCCCGCTGCTAAAGATGCAACTTTCATGCCGCTTGCTATTCTTCCCAATCCAAGTTGGGCTGCCGTGGCGGCGGCGTTAAGTCCTAGTACTGCTGTCTTGACGCCGAGAATCACGCCAATAACGGGGCCCATGATTGCTGGCATCTCTGCTATCTTCGAGATAAAGACCTTGAAGCTTTGAAGAAGAGGCAGCATATCTTGTGCGAGGGCACGAAGTACCTGTTGCAGTTCCGCCTCAACTGTTTTAAATTCTTTATTTTGTTCAGCCAACTTCTCTATCTCATAGGCGTTCCTGTGAACTGAATCCCCTACTAAATCGAATCTTCCCCTCATGATCAGCGCCAATTCATTAACATCTGATAAGCCCATAGCTTCTTGCACAGCTTTTCTCTCGTAATACGCCATTGACTCGAAACTTAGGCCTGCTTCTCTTGTTGCGGTGGCGAGCATCCTCATCCTATCTGTTGGGTCCGTTGTTTGAATCATCCTCATTACGCTCAGATAAGGGCCGCCAAGTACCGCATTAAGATGGCCAACACTATCTGCCGCAGTGGAAAACGTGTCAAACTTCGAAGCAATAGAAACCATGCTAGAAATTTCCATCCCAGTCGATTTGGCTGCAGCTTGGAGTCTTTTAAATACGGTTGTGGCTCTCGAACCATGTACGACCAGCTGGGGCGCCAGATTGCTAAAGTCTTCCATCATTTTATTTGTTGATACCCCCATTTGTTGCGCGAGGGCAAACAATTCACGGGTGGTGGCAGCGGCTTGTGAGCCACTATATCCCATGCTCCTAGTCAAAATTTCCATATTCTGCGCAGAAGTGGACGCATCAACTCCCATCGTCTGAAGGAGTGCAGTTGTATCTTTGATAGCATCTTGTGACCGAGGCGACATCAGAGTGAAGCCGCTCATAGAAGAATAAAGAGAGCCCATAACATTAGCTGCGTCCTCTGAGGTCAGTCCTAAATTATAAAAAGCGCTTTCAAGCTTGGGAATTTCTTGCGTAAACGCGATAGAGGCGCCGGCGGCGCTCTTAAAAGAGACCATAACAGAATCTAAGCCTTTTGCTAGTGAAAAGGTCTGGTGTACCACTCCGGCGAAACCTGCACTGGCGAGTTCTGTGGCTTTCATGGCCGCCGATCCCCAGGAATCCATCTTTCCAGCTGTGGTGTTGGCCGATTTGGCCATTTTTTGAAGCTCTGCGTCAAAATCCTTACCGCCGGCTACAGCGGCCGCGAATGTGGCAGGTATTGAGGTGCCCCATGTGCTTGTTATGCCCCACATCCCCTTAACCTTTTTGGACATGATATCGGCAATACTGCTAAGTTCACTAAGGTCCTGCGCTAAAAGCTTGGAGGTTTCCCTTAGGGCTCGTAATTTATCAGCGCCTTGGCCGGTGGCCCTGATTAAATCGATCTCTGCATCAACAAGCTCTTTGGCTGCGCGTTTTGCTTCGTCTGTTTCCCTTGCTAAAGTCGTGTAAGCATTGGCCGCCAGTATCGCTGCCTCGCGGTTTTGCATATTTAGAGCCTCAAGCTCTATCAGTGCCGCTGCTCTCGCCTCGTGAGCGCGCTTTTCAGCTGCATTTGTTGCGGCGGTGCCGCCTGCGGCGCCGCTACCGCCTGCGCTTCCGCCTCCGCTTCCGGGTGATGACATCTCTTACTCCCTCCCTACTTGAAAGGCCACTTTATGCCGGTTATTCTTTCGAAAGCATTAGTTGCCTTCTTTAATTTGGACTTGTCTTTATAAGTCCTAGGATCTTCTAAGCCATATTTTCTGGCTGTATCAATATATTTCTTCTCTTTGCCAATTGCCTTTGCAAAAGCAGTAACCTCTCTTGGGTTACCCTTGACAGAAACAGGTATAGATGCTCCGCCAAACATTCTAGTCATTATCGTCTCGATTTGATGACCAAACATAGCAAGAAAACTTTCATCCAAGCGATTTTCCTTAAGCTTATTCAAGTCTATGACGATATCCGATATTTTATCTTCTTTCAATTGCTGCATAACATGACCCTCGCTTCTAGATATAAATAGTAATCACATAGAAATAAAGCCCTAGCAACCAAACGCTTTCTTATCCCCTAGAGTTTGATGTTGCCTGATCCATGGCAGTCTTCGTTGCCTTGTTTTCAGTATCTATCTGTTCAAGTAGCCGATTAAGAAACCATCTACGGATCTGGATCGGGAGATTATACGCCTCAGAGAAGCTCCAACCTCCATAGTATTTCATTAAAAAGAATTCTTCGTAAACGCTAGATATATAGTTACTGCCTAGGCCAAAAAAAGTCCACAGTAAATGGAACCTCCAGTTCCTGCGCATGTCCACAAGAAGCGCAATAGAATTCCTGCGCCATGCTGATATCCGGTACAACCTTCTGATATATTGTCCTCAAATATCTAGAATCTCTGGCCGGCATATGGTCAACAAACTTAGAAATCATTGAAATAGAACTATCGCCATTTACAGAAATGATCATTCGTCGAAGTTGATCCGTCAGCGCTGTTTCTGGGAGTTTTTTCTTCCTGCGATTCTCTGCCATCTTTAAAAGATATTCCTCATCATTGCCGTCCATAAGATGCACGCCAACGCTAACGCCGCTTGTCGGCATGTTCAGCAAAAATGTACCGTTTTCTGAGCGCTCTATTTCGAATCTTGCAAAATCTTCTTCACTGGCGGAATAAACAGTACACTCACCCAAGTCAAAAGTCTGCTCAACTGTTTTTGAGCAAGACGGACAAACCACATTCGTATGGTATTCGGGCCCATATCCAGTTATTCTAGCTCCAAGAACAAGGGCATTTTTATCTCCAACCAACAAGCTATTAATATTGATGGTTTTGTCGACGAGTACGCTTTGCAGCAGCCTATCGATAGCTATTCCCTTCTTGATAAGGGTTGCTGACGCTAATATATCCTCATCTTTTGCCGTCATATGGCGTATTTCAACCTCCGATTCCCCACAGAGAGGATGACCTTCTGGGTAGTACCTACCGGCTGAAGGGAGTTCTACAAACTCTGTTGGAGTGGAGAAAGAAAAAGAACCACCAACTTGTGATTCTCTTATCTGAGGAGGCACATCATCTTCAATGCTCTTCGTCCCCAGACGATCTTCGTTATTTCTCAATTTTCACCTCTAATTATAATTAACTTGCTTTTTAAAAAATGGGATCGCTGTTACCGGCCGCCAATGAGCCGCCAGAATTGGTAGTCTCGCCATGTTTAGTTAGGGTTGCCCAGTCATATCTTATTTCCAATGTTGCCTCTGACAGTGAGTCTCCGGAATAGTCTAATCCAGAAAGAGTAACACTCTTTATCCATGGATTATTAAGAGTCCACTCCTCCAACTCGGCGCCGTCTGCATCTACCTGTTTAATTGTAATAGTCCCTATAGATGTAATGGACTTGGATTTAGAAAGAGTACCCAAGTCGTTGGCGCTGTCTGGGATGTCGTATCCTGCTAGCCTGATTGCCTGCATCAGTGTTGCAGTAGCATCCGGCTGGACGGGATCAACAAGAGTCACAGAAATAGTGTTCCAAGAAACGCGTCCTGGGTAATAGAAAGTGTGGTTCAGATAGTTGTGTGAAGCCTCGCTGATGGAGAGACTTGGCTTATCAACGCTCTTCACAAAAAAGGAACATCCAGATGTACTCAAGCCAGTAAATGACGCGACAAATCTATATTGCCTTTTTGGGTCCATCTGCTGACCCTGTGTCCAAAATGTTTCTCCCATGTGCTAAGTTCTCCTATGATATGCCTTTTCTAATAAATAGTAGCGAAGAGTGAAAAACCCCTCGCTTATTTGTCTAATCCGCGAAAGAAGCTCCTGTTGATGCTATGATGAAATCAAGAGCGATGTATTCAATTGCTCTTTGTGGCTTGAGATATATTTGAGCATACATGATATTATTGTCTATCTCGTGTGCCGTGGTTGTAGTCTCATCAAGGACAACCCTATAGTCGGACAAGCCATAGCGTGCCTGAATGTCAGAGAGGAAAGGATTAACTTCTCCTGTGAACCTAGCCCATGTGACTGAGTTGTTCTGGTCGAACAATATTGTCGCGGCGATCCTAGAAACCTCTTTCTTGATATATATCATAAGCCTACGAACATTGATGCGATCTAAAGCAGAGCCAGCAGCGCCGACGCCCCCTCCTTCCCAGAGAGTCTTCTGTCCGTAGACGACGATGCCCTCGGATGGGAATTTTGCAATTGGATTAATGTCATGATCATACAACTTGTCTCTGTCTGAGGATGTCACTCTTTCTACAACATCCGTTACTGTGAGGCCTGCGCCGCCTGATTTTAGGCCGCCGCGGTTGAAACCAGCTGGAGCGTACCAAAGCTCAGATAGTGCTTCGGAATTCCCGAATGTGCCAAGCGCTATGACAGAAGGCGGAACATACAACAACCTACTTGTTTTTGGATCCTCAACCTGTACCCATGGATAATAGGCGCAGGCATAGCTAGTATCGATAGTCCTGGCCGCTTTATTGGATGTGGTGGTGGACACTGAACCCAAACGGTCCGAGAAAGTATCCTTGTTTTCCGTCGACGGCACATAGCCGCCGTCCAAATCGATGATGGCCAGCGCATCTGCTCTGGTTTCGCACGTAGAAATCATCTTGTTAGTAATGTCGTTCTGAGTAATACCTGGTATCGTCATAAGGTTGTATTCCAAAACTTCTGCATCGGCAATCGAATCTAGCGCCTTATCAATACTATTGTAAGAATAGCTAGTAAGGTTTGTTGGAGATGACCACTGAGAATTCCTGAAAGGCTCTTTCTCTGTGATGTCAAGTCCATCGTGTCCGCCGTACATAGGTGCCCAGAACTGTCGTAGCCCCTCGTCGAGCACCATGGCATAATCATCATTAACAGCGCTAATAGAGGTTCCTGCTGCTCTAGAGCCAGATAGGTCATAGAACGGACCAACTCCGGAAGCCCCTGAAAGGTTATCAAGCGAGAATACCCACTGATACTCTGTACCAGCTGGCGCGCCGGTGAGGGTGTCAAATCTACCCCTTGCAGTGCTGCCGAACGGCAAGCCGATATTGTATTCGCCATATCCTTGATCGGGGGAAGGGGAAGCGGCTGAAATGCGATGGTCTACTCCAAAATAGGCAGCTGCTCCCAGTCCCGAAAAGCCCTCATCAGAGTTTCCCCTGACTGCAGTGGCCGGGAAGACCCAAGAGCCGGAGAAGTCGGGTCCGCTGGAGGCTCTTAGGAAGATGGCGCCGCTAGTATGACTAGCGTGGTGTTGCGCAATATTTCCCGTGCCCCAAAGGACATAACCATTTGTCGGGGTGCCGGCGAGAACTGTGGCAGTCGTTGTTTGTCCTTGCAAATTACTGGTTCTGGACCAGTCGCCGCCAGAGAAATTACCAAATGTAGCGTCTGTGCCTTTGGCGGTGGGTGTTATAGTGGTATTTCCTGCGGCACCTGCTACATCTTGTGTAAGTGTTACTACCGCATCTGCGCTTGTAGCTGTTATAGTAGCTGCACAAGTGCTAGTTGCGTCATTTATAGCGGCGGCAATCTTTACAGCAGCAGCGTTGTTGCCTGCGGATCCGCCAGCAGCTGCTGCTCCTGCCAACCCTACTTTATTATCAGCAACTAAATCATCGCCCGTTTCAATAGTAAATGTATGTGCAGTTCCTGCGGTATCTGTTATAATAAATGTCTGCTCATCGGTAAAATGAGTTACTTCGTCTACTGTTATCGTTGCGGTTGCTGCGACGACCCCGGGGTCGTCGCTGGCAAACCAAGAAAACCCTACAGATCTGATTGGGCCGGTTACGCCAAACGGCACAGCGCTTTGGTTAAAAGAAATCTTATCATTCATCTCAATGCGAACATATTGGGACTTATTCCCATATACGACATCTGCATCGTCGGGACCTTCGGCTGTATGCTTCTTGTTGGCATAACTCCAAGTATAAAGCTTGTTCCCTATCTTTTTCTCAACATAATCTTTGGAATTCTTATTAAGCGTACACCCAGTAAATCTCTCCAAGGCGGTCGAATCAACAGTAGTCGACTTTGCATCAGCAGGGTATACTGCCACGGTGAAAGTACCCCATGAAGTAGAGGTTGTTGCCGCCCGTATGTCCTCAATGGCGATTTTAATGTTTGAGTTTGGCCATGCGCCGTAATCTAGAGCGTGGAACTTAAACAGTCTCTGCGGCCCTGAAGACTCGGCGATAAATGACCCTGTTGGGCCAAAATCTTGTGAAAAGAACCAGCCTGTTTGTGAGTTCGTAGCCGGGGCTTTTCGATCATGATATCCGGCTGCAGATGCACTCATTAGGGGGAGGATCATTCCCCATTGCTCTCCGGCGCCGCCGGTGCAATAGGTTTGAGTCGCCCTTTCAAATGTCTCGCCAAGCCAATATTTGTGCTCATAGTCGGAGAGAGACGAAGTATCTGTAATTTCTGTGTTTGTCATGGCAGGAGAAGTGTTGAACATGTTTCTTGACCAGCTTGTCGCAGAACTGTCACCAAAATTTGCACTTCCGAATTCCTTAGCTAGGGTCTTGCCATTCCATAAACTGAGCTTGAACACATTTGCTGCTGTACTACCATAAGACTTAATAAGGCAGCCGGCAGCGCTTACTTGGTTGCCATCAACATCAGCACCCGATAAAGTAAGAACGGATCCGCTGTCGACATACCATATGGCGGACAGCGTACCGGTGTTGTGTGAGGTCGCAGAGCCAGAATCAATAATAAAGAGCCCAAAAGCACCGCCGTTGGTGTTGTTGGTGCTCGATGAGACGGGATCCTTAGTTGTAGTCCACCCTGCTAGGCCGGATGTGCCGGCGGAAGAGTGCTCCTCACCGAGAAGACGGACAATAGTTGCCGGAGCGGTGCCTGCATTCAGCCATGCTTTTGCGGCATATGAGGCGTATGTCGGGCCGTCCGGGATACCAGCTCTCCACTTATCGGTGGTGGTGTCCTCACCTGGGACGGGATCTCCAAAAATATTAATAAACTCAGAATAAGAATTAACTTGGACCGGTATCATGCCCGGCCCCTTTGATGTTCTTCCTATAATAACGGGCCCGATGATTGGAGGAGCCTCAAAGGTGAGAGACTCGTCTATTTCACTAAGAAATATTCCAGGCGAGATGAATGTAAATTTGGATGCTGACATTTAGCTGTCTCCTTAAGTATAACTGCACTCTTTATGCTTTTCTCTTTAATAAATAGTATTTTGTTTTCCGAAAGCCACAACAAGATTGGATAATGCCCAATTAAGTTTAGAGGGGGCGCAATGAATAACTGCACTTATTGGCGCCTATAATCTTGTTAGTCGATTGCATAGTTTATTGTTGCCTCATGTATTGCGGGTCCTTCTTCGCCAGTCTCTTCTGTTGAGTTCCAGAAGAGACTGTTGTCAGTCTCGCCACCACCCTCAGAATCGACACCAGTTGATGTAGCGGCCCCCTCTGCGGCTGCCTCTCCGGAATCAGCGTCTGGATTTAAATATGGATTATCTGGCTCGCTTGGGTCTTCAATCGCCATCGATGGCTCGGAAAGTGACGCGGGTTCAGTTAGTTGAATTACAGTTACCGCCCCTTCTCGGATTGCAATCTTTGGCCTTTCTTCGTTACTATCAGATCCCAATATGTATCCTAGGATTTTTGCATCTATAGATGTCTCATATATTCTTTCATCCTGTCCCATACCTGTGACATTGTTTGCTTGGCCGAAGGATCCCTGTATAAATCCTTCAAATTTATGGCCATCATGTCCAATAAAAAAGTTATCAATCTGTCCTGTTCTGGCGATAAAAGGCGTTAATATTTCATTAACTTGCTGTTGATATTGTGCCTTTATGCTGATCCTATACATCAAAGTTATGTATGTTGGAACCGGCATTGTTATTGTCTCATATACAGTCAAATCCTTGCTGGATGGGAAGTTATAGTCCCTATTTTTATCGAACGAATGAGCGCTTTTAAATTCTGATGTCTTCATCTGCCCTATTCTTCTTGCTACGGTAAGGGCGCCGCCTCGTGGATCGTTTTCGTTTGGTATGTGTGCCCACGCAATACCTTTAAAATTTGAATCTTTTGCAACTGACTCCCTGGAGACCACTATCATAGGAAGCTTAAGTACGCCGCTTGAATCTCGAAGATCCTTGTTGTCCTTTATCTGGTGGGATCTTTCTGTTCCCGCCCATATCACTGGAACTTTTTTCCAGCCTTTATTGGTTGTCGCGAAGATGTCCAATTTTTCATCGAGCCACTTAAATAGCGCGTGGTCTATTGTCTCAAGCGTAGATGGCATGAGATCGATCTCTTTCAATATTGCTGGTGGTGACACTCTAGCTGGCATCAAACAGTCCCTCCCTTGCTCTGCTGCACTTGGCCGTAATTTCAAGCTTGTGATCCGTTTGCCCGAAAAGCTGTCTAGGTTCGGACAGCGACATTATCTCATAATATATATCTCCGTATAACACGAAATCACCCTCTCTCACATAAAGATCTTGATCCTCCGTGAGTCTTCTTTTGTGAAAATGAATTGATATCGAAGACATTTTATCTAACCCAATCGCTTCATTGTTTACGGTCTCAATGCCCTCCCAAGATACAAGAGCATAAACTCTCACAGGAGGAAGGAATGTTTTTTCTATAGCTTCGCCATAAAGTTCATGATAGTTTGTTGCCGCTACATCAATTGGATAATAAACCACAGTTTGTCCAATGACACTCTCAATAAGCTCATCATTAACCTGCTTAACAAGGTCTCTTTCTTTCTTGCCCAAAAACAGCGGCGGGGGAGGTGCTGATGGTTGGCTCCATTCATTGCTCATGTCTCACCTCCTATCCTTGATAAATTAATAACGGTATATCTTCAAGAACTTGACTGGTTGCGGCTACCATTGCAGCATCTTTCTCCGCAAGTGCTCGGTATGTCATTTCATCAAGTATTGTTTTTAACTCTTCCTTAAGCGCCTGCATTTCACTATTGGACATGTTAGACAAATCGGCAGCGTTTAGCGTTACTGCTTCGCCCGGAATCGGTATTGATCCAAATTTTCCCCTAACTTGCGACAACATTCCCATCGCAAGAGCCAAAGCGTATCGACGAATCCAATGTTTCCCTATGGCATTAATATTTTGATAAGGGATATTATCAAAAGGCAAAGTGTTAACATTATTTATGCCGTCCACACCAAACTTTCTATCACTATCTTCGGTCCAGCCATCCTTCTCAACAGTAAACTGAACCCACATATAGCCAGGAAAAGTTCCATCAGGAACAGGAAAAACCCTAAGCTTGTTGTTATAAAGTTCATAAGAATAGTGAGACAACCTTGTCCACATGTGATCCTCGTAGGCCATGGCTTGAAGTTTATTGTGCCAAGCTGGGATTATCTCAAATGTTGTATCATCCGAGAATTGACCATAGTAGTTTAGGTTTCCAACAACATTGAGGCCACCATAGTATCCATAAAAACGCCACACAGAAGCAGGAGTCCTGTAAAAAACCCTTCTAATGGTCACCTTCTTGTTGCCAACCATGCCAGCGAAATCTGGGGTGTCTCCTGTTGCCGGGTCAGTTCCTCCGGATTTTGCAGAACTCGATATAATTGTTTGTAAATCATAATCCTGCTGACTTGTTGTTAAAGAAAATGATGCTGAATACATGGTGGTGGCGCCACCTACGCCTGCCTCCTTAGACATCCCATCCCCTATTCTCTTGGCATATCTAAATTCAAAGCGAGGATAAGAAAGATTAACTGCCGATCCACTGGCATCTCCTCCCGTCATTTGACCATTGTGATCAAAAGTGCCGGTTGACATACCGAGAAGATCGGAAAGAACATTCTTGGCCTGATGGATATTAATCTGATAGGAATATTCTAGAACAGCTTCTTCGTATGCCGAATATACATTTCCAACAGTAAGTTCTATATCTAGTACATCGCCACCCAACTTCTTATAGGTGTAAGCCACTTGATCTGCGGCGCCGCTGATGAAATTAGTATCATACAGAGCCGAATCAGTATCAACATACATGCCAAGTGCATAATTGCTAGTATTTCCAGCGCCATTTCCAGTTGCAGTTACGCTTCCTGTCGATGTCAGAACAACAGTGCTGGTTTGGCTAGTTGGTGTTAAAGTTGGTACAGCCATTCACAGAGTTCTCCTTGCTTCTATTCAGTAGTAAGTAGTTTACTCTACTGTCTTTTTACGGCCGAAACTTTTCTTTGGAGCAGGCGCCTTCTTAGCAGGAGCCTTCTTAGCAGGCGCCTTCTTAGCAGGAGCCTTCTTTTCCACAACTGGTGCTGCTTCCTCGGCTACGGTTGCAGCCTGTGCTGCCTTCATCTTCAAAAGTCTTCTTTTTCTTGGGTTCATTATAAACTCCTCCTTGTTCTCAATAAATAGTCTATCGGCCCTTTAACTCACCAA
>Ga0208299_1001123_pt1 | contig 20990 bp, 39 predicted proteins | sample 15_taG_FD_184089 | JGI IMG/M metagenome (GOLD analysis project Ga0208299, IMG submission 184089) | Marine viral communities from the Subarctic Pacific Ocean - 15_ETSP_OMZ_AT15312 metaG (SPAdes) (version 2) | ecosystem: Environmental > Aquatic > Marine > Oceanic | place: Pacific Ocean | collected...
GCGGACCTTCTTCGCCGACATACTCATATGTGGCACTTATAGGGGATGGCTTTGGAGAAACCTCAACACGGACATTGGATAGACCTTGGTCGGCAAGCAACATCTCCCAGATCTCTTTAGACTGCTGGGCAGTGATTGGATTTCCACCAACACCCCTGCTTGCTTTGAGAGGAGAAGAGATAAGAACAATCACTTCGTCTGCTTCTGAAGCGTATTGCTTGACCATAGATAAATGCCCCAAATGCGGCGGCTTAAATGCTCCAGGCACAATAGCAAGAGTGCGACCCCCTACGGGGTCGCCATCTTCGTCTTCCAACTCAAGCATGAGTTCTTCTATGCTGTTATAAAGGTCAGACACAAAAGTCTCCTATAGATCTAAGTCTTCCTCAAGTATAGAAACTTTATTAAGTAAGACTTTATTTTTTTGCTTTAGTTGCTTGACTTTTAGCCTAGCTTCAGTTAGATTATCCTTGATAGATGATAATTTCGCTTCTTCTGACATGGAGCGAGCCTTGAGTTCCTTGATTTGTGCTTCTAGATTTTCTAAAAGGCTCTCAAGATCTCTTCTTGGCTCTACTCCATCAAGAAAATCACGCCATCTTGACATAATCAGTCCTCACTTACAGTCTTTTTACGACGAGTAGAGCGACGGCGTTTCGGCTTAGGTGTTTCTACAACTGGCTCTTCTTCAACAACAGGAGCTTCTTCGGCAACCTCTGGTTCAGGAACAGGAGTCTCTTCAACAACCTCTGGCTCTGGAGCAGCAGCTTTCATCTCCTCGATAACAGCGGCATTTGAAATGGCTGCCTCGGGCTGAGCTACTGGCATCTCTATTCTACCATTTTTTCTACGCTGAACTAACAGTCTTTTCCATTTTTTACCCATTATTTGTTCTCCTTCTTGTTTATTACTTCTTTTATAAGCTTGCGGACTACGCGACGAACACGGGCTTCATTCATCTTTCCCTTAACGTGCTTACGAAGCTGTGGGGGGATTTTTGAATCATCTTTACCAGATTTCTTGTCATCCTTGCCGTCGTCATCCTTGCCAGGGCTCTTATCAGCGTAATCTGGCACACCATCGCCGTCTTCATCAGGCTTTTTGTCTTCACCTTCTTCCATCGGACGCTTACGCTCGTCGTTGGCTCTGCGGTCTTCACCGCCACGATCTGGAGTCACTGCACGTCCACTGGAGGATGCACCTTCTTCCATAGAACCACATTCACAAGGGTTGGGCGCACAATGCTGGCACATCCCCTCATCTAGATCCTCTTCTTCTTGAGACTCAGTAAGGAGATTAAAACTAAACCCCCACTTCTCAGTTAATAGAGTGCTGAGTTCGTTGTCTTTCCAATTTTTTAATGACATTTTGTTTTTTGCTCCTTTCTGCAAAGATTCACTGTAAATAGTCCCTTTTATAGAGTCTTCCCAATCTCGGAAACATAAATTTCCTTGTTCATAGGCTTCTCTTTCCATTTCACGGAGATGTTCATCGTTCTGGGCATAGCCTTCGCCCATCTCAGAAGCACCTTCAAACTGTCCATTACAATTTTGTGTGTGATGCACTAGCTCGTGAGATAAGGAGCGCATAACATCTTTTGGATGTCTCCCATTTATGTAGAGAGTCACTGACATCTGGGAAGGATCATAGTAGGCAGTCTTACCAAGTGGGTTCTGCGCGTTCTCTGGATCGTTACGCAAGAAAAGCCTCGGTGGTTTATCGAACCCCATCCGTTCCTGTGCGAATGGCATGAACTGTTTGACTAGGGGATGTAGAATATCTTTCATTTAAGGAATGTCTCGCCCTGGTCTTTGGAGTACCAGATGTATTCTAAGTAGTTACCAAACGGGTCTTTGACGTAGACGCCAATTGTTCCGTCTCTATGTTGAACACGCTCACCGAACTCTGGAAGATCTTTCGATTCTTCTACAAGTATTCCAATATGTGGATAAGGGTAGAATTTTTCATCTATTAAAGCAATGTTGGTGTTCCCAGCCTTAAGTCGAATGTAATTTTTGTTTCTGAAAGTGATTTCGGCGTTTAAATGCCCCAAATACCACGCTTCAGCTACCTTCAGGTCACTTACCTTTATTGCTATGTGGTCAATTATATCCATTTTATACCCCCTGTGTGTCCCCCGAAGAGACCATTTTTAGTGAAAAAGTGAACAATTCGACGGGTATTTTGGGGTCTTTTAGGGGCATTACGAGGGTAACACACACCATTCTGTTAGATAAAATGGTGTTTTTGACCTCTAAGACGACTCCAAGTAGTTGTTTCCACTCAGAATCTTCATTATTCCACCTAGACCAAGCAACAATATCACCAATTTTGATGTTTTTTGATGCTATTTCTCCAAAATTACTCTTCTCTTGCATTGTTCGAGTCTAAATAGCAACCAAGATGGTGTTTTTTACACTAAAACGTTAGAGTTTTGCCAAAAATTGCCTAAAATAGCTGCCAAGAGGGTCACTACAGTCACCTCAAAGCCAAAAAGGGCATAAAAAACCCAAAAAAACACTATTGTCAGTAAAGATTTCCAGAATCTTGTTATTTGCATCATCATTTAGTTAAATCCTATCTCTTCAAGGTCGTCTGGGTGAATAGCAAGCAGGTTATAGCCGTCATAAATCAAGATCCTGTCTTTTTCATCCATGTCATAGCTTACGACATAGACAGCGATGCCCCTATTGACTTTCAATAAGGTCTTTTTAGTAGGAGCCCATAGATAAATAATGCCAGACCCCCTGATTATGGCGGGTGACACCATCTCTTTCGAACTATCTATTTTCTTACCTGTTATTTGGCGGATAATCTGTTCTATTCTATCAGTATCAAGCTCATCCCACGCCATTTTAACCTGCTTTGTTTAAAGTTATAATATCAACATTGTAATTAGTCCGATGGTAGGACATCTTTGTCAATAAGTAACGAGAATTAAGCTCTTCAAACGCTTCGCCCTCAAACTCCATAAAGAATTTTTTGTTGTAGGAAGTCCAATGAACCGTGTAAGAATCAATTGAAGACTCAATAACTATTCCTTTTTTAAGAGGAAAGGTCTCTTTTGGGTGTATTTGCGCTACATAATCACCAAGTTGTATCATAATGGCTCCTATGTATTTAATTTAACACAATTTTAACTATTGTCAACCAACAAAGTTCATAGCAAACAGCATTGCACCCATTCCAAACTGCACAACTGCAAAGATTGTGACAGCTTTTGTCTTGAAATTGTTAAGATCTTGGATATCTTGAACAAATTTAGCCAATTGAGTAGGGGATGCGACCTCATCGACCTTCTGTTTCCATTCACGAAGCTCAACAACCTTGTCTTCTTTGGCTTTTAGTTCTGTAATCTCTTGGCGAACCAATTGCAGGTCGCCACGTAGGGCTTCTATAGCCTGAGAGAGTGATTGTAGTTGTGCTAATACGAGTTGATTATAATTTTCAGGCATCTTGAAGCCCTCCATGCATTATTAAATAGTCAAAAACACCTATCAATACCGCCGTCACCGCCTGGGGCTGCTTGTTTTTGATAAAAACATTTGGACTTTGTCTATAAAATAGTTTTTTTATACCTTCGTGACCAATTTGTAGCTTCTTGAAGCTGATCTGGTGAATACCAATCAGATTTCTTCTTGATTCTTTTATTCAAGAACACATAAACCTGCTTTCTTCCCTCGGGCGTGTCCATTTTCGATAGAAGATCCATAGCCTCATCTGGGGTTACGAACATCCTATAGCCTGATGGGATGTCGTTTTGAGCAAATGATAGGAACCTGCGGATGTCTTGGACTATTCTATCGCCGTCTTCGCCGTCAATTAGACGCTTTTTGACGACTGACTTACGGATTCCTGCCCTACCAGACATCACAGCATAAACCCCAGCCTGTAATTTCTGTAGATTTTGGTATGTGGGGTTTGGAATCTTAAAATCCTTCTCACCACCAGTAACATAAAGCCCCTCAACACCGCCCCCAAGGACGCTTTGGACATTCGGAGACAGGATGATTGCCTTGATGCGCTCCGCAATCTCTTGCTTATCGCGCTTTCTAAGTCTATCTCCTGCTCTTGAACGCAAACCGACCAACTCTTGGCGTTGTTCATCAGTTAGATCGAACTGATTGCGGCGGATCTGACCCTTGGTCATAAAGGTAAACTGGTCATTGGATAGGGATTTCGCCATTTCGTCAGTAAGCCGACCAGAAAAGTCCACAAAAATGGTGTTGTCGGTCAAGTAATTGACATAATCTGGGCGGTTATCGGGCGAGATCATCTCAAAAACGTATTCTCCGTCACCATCATGGGCTGCAAAGATGGTTTTGAACGGCTCTCGTGCTTCTCTGAACTCTGGTTCGTTCTTATACTTGGTGTAGACCTGCCCATCCTCAATCTTTACAGATAGATTCTGCCCTGCCAGCTTCTCAGAAACATCCAAAACAGATTCTTCACCGAGAATTAGGTCAATTAGGGCAACAATATCAGTATTTCCAAGGTTTGCGATGCGCGGGGTGGCTGCTTCTTCAAGCATCCCACCCTCAACTGCCGCTCTAAGCCTGTCATTTGTTGTCTTACAAAGAAAATTACCCCCTAAACCAAGTCTTTGCCAGTTCTGAAGCCAAAAATCTTCCAACTCTTGTGGAATATAGCCGCAGCGGTTCTGCTCTCCGCTTGATAAGGTCTCTTTGTTACCCTTGGTGCGGTCAAGAATCTTCAGATAGGCACTGATGGCGGCGTTTTTGTCTTGTTCAGACACACTGCTCATTAACCACTCTAGCGCACCCTCGAACGTGTCAAAAGTTTCAGGCGACACGTTGGACCCGTAAAGTTTTCCAAGCAGCCTCATAGCCTCTGAGGGGCTGTGAGCCACCTTTTTTCCTGTCTTGCGGTCAAACACACCGCCAACGTGCCTGAACGAGTGGTCTTTCACCAAAAACATTGCCAAAAGCAACTGAGTTCTGTGTAGACCCTTCAAGAGTGGCTGCGATTCGGTGGGTGCTGGGGAGAAGTAAGAGAACTTGAGCCAGTTTCGGTTGCCCATCATCCAATCTATCTGAACACCAACGTCTTTTTGCTCTCCAGTGTCCGAGATCTGAGGATAGAGAGAGAACATTTGCCCAGGACGTACTTTCTTTAGATCTGTTTTGATGATCTGGGAGTTCTCGCCGATGTATTTTGCTATTTCATACAAGAATGCGCGAAGCTCAACCTCGGATGGCTTGGCTGTTCTAGCGCGCTTGACCATTTTCTCATAGGTCGCACGCCAAGCAGCAGGGTCAAGGTTCCAACTTTGTAAGTCTTCGTCGGTTACCTTACCTTGCGGGAACAATTCTTCAACATCAACGGCTAAATCAATGTCACCAGACTTGGCTTTCTTACCGACAGAACCTAGTGGTGCAAAGTCAGCAAACTTAGAGGCGTGCTGAGGAAATAATCTTGATAGTTCTTCGTAGTATTCATTTAAGGTTGGTTCGATGAAGGCAAGAGGAATAGAATCCACACTCTCGCCCTTGAAAACGTTGCCGCCCTCTGTCAACAAAAACTTTCGCCATTGTGAATGAAAGCTCATTTAATGTTTTCCATAAACTTGACTAGTCTTTCCGCCTCACCATCATTTAATATCCAATTGTATGGTGGCATACTCTTGACTCCTGTATTAATTGCTTCAACTCTTTGCTCATTTGTGCTGTCGTCTCTTAGTGGTATCTTTTCTAAAGTCTCACCATGACAATTTACACAATAGTTGCTGTAAATCTCAGCAGAATTATCTTCGGGCTCTTGGGCTAATGCGTTCATAGCAAGAGCAAATAGAAAAATCATTTTTTATACCTCACGGCGTAACCTTCTGTAATCAATCTCTCGTTGATGTTTTCGCCATAAACATAAATAGTGCCCAAACATCTTCCAAACTTTCCAACTCCGTGAGATTTAAGAACAAACTTACCACCACATGAATCCATTATCGACTTTAGATAAGCCTTAGAGCGAAGACCCTGTGCCTTTTCATCTAAATCTCTAGTTCTTGACTCTGGCGCATCAATCTCGTAGAGACGAATGCGAACATGTGTCCACATTTTGAATCCGAGATCTACGCGAGCATCGATAGTATCACCATCGACAACTCGTTCACAGATTGCGCTATATTCGTACAAGGAAATCTACTCTCATGTGTTAAATCTTCCAAGGTCAACAATAACAATATCGTTTGTGCCAGAACGCATCATAACATTACCAGCGTGAACATCGAAAGCTTTAAAATCGCGACTGGCAAATTTTTTCATTGCCTTGCGAACAAGTGAGATTTCTGGAAATTCGTTTTCTAATTCATCTTCCTGATCTTTTCCATAAAATGTGTCCATGCCTCGAAGGGGAGATTTCTCAGGAAGCGGTCGTCCCTCAGCGCCCGATACTAGTGGTTTTGCATAAGCTTTTTCATAAGACATTTGCAGGCTTTTCAGCATATGCTTTCTGTATGATTCTATTATTTCCCTATGGTTTTCGCTCTTGGCGTGGTTTACCATCTCCATATAAGTTATTTTTATGTAAAGAGACATTAATCTCTTGCCTTCCTTGCTCATTGCAAGCTTCTTTCGAGGAGGGCTGTCTATAATATTTCTTTTCTTTCCGGTAAAGAATTTCTCTAAGATTTTTTTCTCTGCTGCTTTTTTTGCCTCACGAGTTAAAAAATCTTCTTCTATTTGTGACATCAAATTCCAGGCAATGTTTAAAAGAGAAGAGACTAAATGAGGATTCTTCATAAGGCGTTTGTCTCTTAGGATTCTAGCTCTTTTGTTTCTCTTAGAATCCCCTACAGTGGCAAAGAGAGTTCTTAAAACTTCAGGTGGCAATTGTTCTAGTTCTTCCATAACAATGAAACCAGTTTTCTCTTTTATGCCGTTCATATCTTCACCTTCAACCGGAATATCTTCCATAGAGGCTTCGTAGACAACAGGTAGGTACTTTTTATATTCCCCAAGAGAATTGTAGTTGTCTTTTACGAATTTGTAATTTTCTACTTCTCTCTCAGCAGAAGCACCACCACCTTGACTAGCAGCAATGGTTTTAATAGCAACAGATTGTCCAGTCTTTTTATTTGTTGCCTTATACACTTTTCCGTCTGCGCCTTTCCCAATTAGTTCATCTAGATAAAACCCCTTGTTTAACAAAAAGAGTTCGAGACCTGATAAATTTTTAGATGTTTTGTCGGCTGGCTCATTAGCGTCAGCACTCGACTTTCTACCAACTCTACTTTGTTCGGGCTGCTGTTCTGGATCTTCAATGGTTACCTTGCCAAGATCAAAGGTATTTTCCGCCGCCTCTGTGAGAAATTGATTCCAAAATTTTTGATACATTATTTACGCCCCAGTATAAGAAAATACAATAAAAAACAAGCAACATTAAATAGTGCTAATAGTTGTAATTGTAGATAATCAGACCAGCAGGCAAATAAGAACAGACCAATGTTTATCAAAACACACGTCAGAGACATGGAATCGACAAAGCTATTGGTCTGCTTCATTGCGAGAACCCTCTATTAATAAATAGAGAGCTACTCGTCTATGTTTGAGATTATGTCTATTTCACTAGGAGAAAACCATCGTATACTGCTCGACTTCATTAGGTAAACTTCTACAAATAAAATTCCAGATGTTTCCTTCGGGCAATTAATTACAACACCGAGGTCACCAACTTCGGCATTCCCACTAAGAGTGTTTATGGTTGTTTTCTCAACAACCCTGATTAGATCTCCAATCTTGTGTGCTAGATGCCAGCCGTGTCGATCCACGCGATAGCCTCCTTTCTGGTATCAAACTTTTCTGATAGCAAACCAAGGAATTTGTGAGTCGCGCCTTGAGCGATGCACCAAGCCCATTTCCATTCGGTTTCTTCGTTGGACATAAGGCAAGTTGAGATATTACCAATTGCAATGCCTGGATAGGTCTCTACAGCAATCTTTGATAGGATGCGATTGCGCTTCTTGGCAAGAACATCATCAGCACTCATCGTGCCGCCCTCTGGGCGCTCCTGCGGCTCGGTTGTGTCCAATACCATCCACTTGGATTTCTTTAGCTTTGTTCCGAGGGTTGGTAAGATATTATGAAAAAAGTGCTGAGACTCTTCAGCTTCAAAAGTAGTATATGGGCTTTTCGCTCGCTTTCCGTTTGCGAAAACTTTGTAAACATTCCAAGTGGGCATTTTACTCTCCGTGTTTGATGCTGTTAATTTCTATCAAGCCTATTGTGATTGACATCTTTAGACCTTCTTCTTCAATAAATTCTACGTTATTATATTCTGTGTCTTCGTCTTTTGAGAACCAAGCAATCCACCAAATATAAATATCGTCCTCTATGATGTCGATTCTTCTCTCACGCTTTCTCAGAAAGCCTCGTGACTTTGTGCGGACATCATAGATCATATCTCCCACATGTAATATAACATGGGAAGCAGCCCTGCGCAAGTCGTCAGGGCTTATCATCGCCCTTTATCTCCCATACGCCACCATCAAGGAGACCCAAGACCGCCTCCTCGATAAAAGGCATATGACGGTTATATGAGTCTGTGGCTGGACCTGTCCAAGTTATCTCCCAGATCCAGAGGGGTGGGTGCTCATCCATCTCTTTGAACAAATCAACCCTCTTTATCAGTAGGGCTAGGTCTCCCGTTTGAACGTCACGAATCAACGTTCCAATTTTGAGATCTTCAGTCTTGTGCTTCTTCAGCGGCATTACTATAATTAGTTTTGCCATCATTGATTAGCAGCCAATCTTCGTGAGAGTTGATGCACGCAGCCGCAAATTCACGCATTTTGGCAACATCGATCTCAGAAGTAGCCTTTAACACGCACACGCTTCCTGGCAGATAAATCGCTTTGCCAGATGAGACAATTGATTCTACGTGGACTCTCTCTACTTCTGTGTTGATTGAATCAAGTTTATAATGAATAGAGAATGCTGTCAAACAGGCACTCACCATAAACAGCCCAATAATAATCTTGTCTTTCATTTAGTTCTCCTAATGAACAGTTTCTATGAGATTTAATTTTACAGAACCCAATCTTCTGATTTTTAACCAGTAGACGAGAGCTTCACCTTCACTGAGTTTGGTTACGATTCCTAGGTCTCCATCTGAGAGCCCAAAAGAATATAACCAAATTGGGTATCGTGTTTTAAGTCTAACTAGATCGCCTTCATTCATAACACCCTGTATTGACCAAAATTATGTATGGTTAGCCACCTCAAATTCATTGTGTTGAAACAATGTACTTGCATAAAACCAGTTTGGTTATCAACCCCAATAACTAGTCCACAAAGTTTGGTTTTGGTATATAGCACCCAGTCCCCAACCTTGGCTTGGGGATGCTGCTCATCGAGATGTTCGGTGTGTTCTTTGCTCACACCCATAATATAACATCAGACCTTGATGCGGTCAATGATGTAGGGGTGCTCTAGTGAAAGATCCTTGTAAAGCTTCTTCATAATCTTCTTTACGGTATCGCCTATCTGTTCCTTCGCATCCTTCGACTTGAGTGCTTTCTGAATCTCTTTTTCGATCATCTTCTTGATTTCAGATTTGTCTTCAGAGGAGAGCTTCTCAACAATCAATTTAACACCACGAACACGCTGTTCTGTGAAGTAATCCTTGGAAGCGGTTGCTTCAGGATCGAAACGCCCAAGGATGTATTGGACAGCTTTTTCCTTCGAGAAGTCTGAAGAAAGATAAAGCATAATTGAGTCATAAAGGTTGTTGAACTTGCCTGTAGGCATCTGAATAACATTATTCATAACCCACCAAGTAGCAAGATCGGAGAATCTGGGATCCTGATAGGGCTTCATCTCTTTTGGCTTAACAACCTTGGGACCACGCGGACCTTTTGGACCTTTGACTTTCGGAGCTTTCGGAGGAGTAGGGAAATAGCCGAATTGGCTACCCTTCTTGCCTCTAGACGTGATGCTGCGGACGCCCTGTCCCTTCTCTGTTACATAACGACCAGCTTCTTCAAAGCCCTGCTCATCAATAGTAGAGATGATAGTGCCGAGCCAGTCTTGTTCTTCAAGTTGCTTTAATGCTCCAAGATCTTCTTTGATTGCGGCGACATTCTTTATGGAATCTCTAATCTGGTTGTAAGCAAACTGAGTTGTAACACCGAGGTCAGACTGACCTGTCTGCTTAACCTGTGAGGCAACCCAAATGAGAGCCTGGAGTTCGTGAGGTAGGAGACCTAGCTTCTTTGCTTCTGAAGCCACAAGGCGAGCCATGTAGCGATAAGAAACAACATTACCCATCATCTTACCTTTGATTTTTTCCCACTCTTTCGATGTAGACGCCTTTCTCAACGATGGATAGAAAGCATCAATCATCCAAGTGTCGATAGTAGAGTTCCACTCATACATATCGTTATGGGTCATCTCGCCATCTTGTCCACGAGAACCAGCAAGTTCAGGGGCAATCAAGTTGAGTGTGAAATTGGGAACCTTGTGGGCGTTAGTAAACCCTCTTGGGTCGCCCGCTGTGCGCTTCTCAGCGCCTGGAAAAGTTTCAAGATACTCTTTTAGTTCCTGCTCTTTTCCGTCGCTCACATCCTTCTGTATGGCTTTGTACATAAAGACAGCTTCAGCGAGATTGAGGGCAAACTTGGCTCTCGGAGAATAGGTCGCAATAAGTAGCCCAAGCAGCGTAGCGTCTTGGTCGTTTCCTGTTTCCTTATCCAAGAGACCACGAATGCTGTGATACCAATCTCTTGCTTCTGTGTAAAGACCATCAATTTCTTGAGTGTCTACCACAAGTTGTCTAAATGATTCAAGAACTTCTTCTGGAACCGGAATGACTATGCCTGCCTCTTCGAAATCAGAGGCAGACATAGTTCCGAGCCCCTTGTCGAGTCCACGAACCGCCTTTGGACCTCGTTTTGCTACATCGCCTTCAGGTCCGTAATACTGACGACGCAGATCTAGCTGCTCTGGTGAAGCGCTGCGTAATTGAGAAACTGTAATACCGAGAGCTTCAGCTTCCGCCTGCTCTTCTTCTGTCGCATCGTCAACATCTTCAGCAACCATACGCATTTCTGGCTCTTCGAAAGAGCCGTCTAGTTGCGGAATCTCGCCTTCTGCGCCAAGAACATTCTTGGCGGTGTTGACTATCTTAGCGATAGAGGAGTTTACGGCATCAAGTTCTGCGGCACTGAAGGAGAACTCTTTGTCTCCTCCTTGCTGCTGAGAGCCAGGAAAAGGAATTACTTCCGCTTCCTCGTTCACAAACTTGCGCCAGTTTTCAATTAGGAGCTTCATCCTACATTCCTCTTAACATCTGGAGAACTACTTCACCTAGCCTACCATCCCTGCCACCGCCATGTCTATCGTTGAAATTCATAGATTTATAAGCCTTTTCCATGGTCGAAATAAGTATCTGGTCGATCTCTTCTGCTGTTCTGTTTTCAAAATCAAGAGCAGTTCTGAGTTCTTCTACGGGGATTCCATAGAATTCAGCCGCACCATCGATGCGATAATTCTTTCCGGTCATATCGCCACCAAATGATTGGGTTGGCATGTTTGCAGAGGGATCGAATTCGCCCTGCATATCGTCCATAGCCTCTCTAATCATCTGCTTTAGTCTTCCTTTAGTGATTTTCATAATATTGATTCCTTTTTAGTAATAATCATAGTTATTAATCTCTCATATGTGGGTGCGGATCTTGTCCGATGGCTTGCGCCATTTTTATTCTAAGATCTTCTAGCTCGAATATAGCTCTATTAATCTCACTATGAAGTTCATCTGAAAGTTGTAATGTGTTGACGCTTGAGGCTGTTAAGCCAGCAGCATAATTCATATCATCTTTGAATGCTTCCAGTCTTTTAACAATCGGCGTGAAATGAGCATATAGCTCATACTCAGTCATTGGCTCTTTGCGGGGTTCTCCCGTGTCAAATCGTGATGGGGGTATGTCGCCCTCTCTCACCTGCTCAATCTCTTCCTTGATAATCTCTTTTAGTCTTGTTTTAGTAATCTTCATAGTCTTTTCGCGATTCCTATGGTGCCAGCTTTAGTTCCGCCAAAAACAATTGCAAATTTCCCAACAGGAATGGCTTGAACAGGCTGAAGACCCATTATCATTTTTTGAGCACGTCCATAAACGCTCTCTAGCGCGGCTTTTTGAGCTTCTTTTATTTCGTCTGAAAGAACAATTGAAAAGTGGTAAATGGGCAAGTCAATTTGAGATCTATCATCATTAAACTGTGATTTACTCATATATTGCCCATCCATATGCCGAATAGGCTTGTAGTCAGGGGACCTCTCTAAACTGCCGCTGTTACCAACTTTATCTTCTATGGTCTGCTGCACTTGTCTCGCAAAAGCTATAGCATTTCTTGGTGCTCTTGCTTCGTTTGTTATACTCTCAATCTCTTCTTTAATAATCTGCTTTAGTCTTGCTTTAGTAATCTTCATAGTAGTAATCATCCTCTTCATAATTAAGTAGATCGGTCGCTAACTGAATGTCTGTTGCTTTGGGTGCGAGAGTCCAAGCACGACCATCTGGATATGCACCATAAATAGTATCATAGGGGGTTCCTGCCAACTCTGGGTCGGTAAAAAATTCTACCTCTTTTGGTAACTGGTTCATCGGAATCCGCACTAGCAGCAGGTTCTCGTTGATTCCTTTCTCTTTGTCTTCAGCAGAAAAGTCACCAACGATTGCTTCAACCTCTTGCGTGTCGGACATCATAGCGCCCGCAGCGTCGTTCTGAGAACTAAAAAAGTAAATTCTATGCTCCACATCACCATCAGAATTCTTGTATATTATACCATCATCTGCCGACCTGTCGCTAGATTTTATTACACCAGTCCCATTTTTAAACATCTTGAGGTTGTCTCCATAGGAGGTATAGCGCTTTGTGATGCGATAAAGGTCAGATCCAACATCATCTATGGTGCCGATGTATTCGCCTTGGTTTTCAGTTAAGAACTTTCGCCAGTTTTCAAGTAGGAGCTTCATAGTGTTAATCTCCAACGCCATTTTCCTTCGCCGTCTTCTTCGGTAGGAACTTTTTCTTTGTTGTTCAACTTAGACCAAATAGATTTGCCGCCTGTTGTTTGTGCTTTATCACTATACAAACTCCCACCAAATCTTTCCGCAAGCCACATATACAATTCAGCAGCCGAAAAACGTGGTTCAGTGTGGGCTTTGCGAACGGTGCCAATGGCATAACTTTCTCTAAAAGGTGCCACCCCAACATAAGCCTTTGCTCTACCACTACCATCAACAGCAAAGAAAAGAATGTCACCTTCGGGCAACTCAAAAGCTACCATTTTGTGTCCTTTCCAATCACCCAGTGATTTTGGCTCACCAAGCCTCGGCGCATGCTCTTGATAAAAATAATCTAAACTTTTCTGGATTTCGTCTTGTGTTGTGGCAAAGTCATCAAAGTCTTCTACTTCATTCACATACTGACGCCAATTTTCAAGTAGGAGTTTCATCTTGGTACTTCTTCTACTTTGCCACAAACCTCAATAGGTTCAATTGGCTCAAAATCTGCATCTGAGAATTCATTAGACATAGCAGGTTTGCCTCCAGCATTTGTAGCAATTGTTATATGTGGAATTCCAACAATCTTGTTATAAACAGCCATCTCTCCAAGATCAACTTTTACAGCAATTACCATTTCGTTTCTGGCTATTCCTACGACCTTGATGCACCCTTCAAAGAACTGTGAGGGAGGCAATCTCTGCTTTTGCTCTGTTGGCGGGATCATCGTCATATGATGAGCATAAACTTTCCAACCATCGGGTGCCATCTGCGATAGCTTCTGGTGAGATGCTTGATCTAAAACAAAAGCAGTATATGCTATCGATTTAGCCAGATCAAACCCGGTGCTTACCTCGTTTAAGAACTCACGCCAGTTTTCAATTATGAGTTCCAATCTTTCTCTCCTGCATCTGGATTAAAGACAGACGCATCAATTAATTTTAAAGTATGTGTTTTCATATCAATCCCAATATTGTGGTATCGTATATCTCCGGTGTCAATCCCATACCTCTGGACTGCTTTTGCAAACTGCCTATACCAAGGCTCATTTGCTAAGCCAAAATCATAAACTTTTCTCTCTATAGAATCTTTTGAAGAATATTTATAGAATTTAATTCCTAGAATATACATAAGAACTTCGTAGGCATCAGGATCTGGTTTTTTCTTTTTTTCTGAATATGCTTGTCTTGCAAATTCATAAAATTCAGGCATCGTTGCAACAAGAGCTTCTTCGACCAGTTCAGCATTACTCAATGTAATTGGGACACATCTTTCGACAACAATCCACTCAAAATCAGGTGCGCTAGCATAGACTTTTGGAAAGACTTCGGGGTATTGATCTCCAAGGATTTTTTCAATCTTATTCATTGGAAAAGACTTTTTAAGTTTAGCATACTTTATAACATAATCAGGATCGGAATCTGGAACAACCACTATCCTAAATGAACCTTCACCTCCATGAGTGCCGGTAGCTGCGGCGGGTTCTGTTTTAGACTTTCGAGAATGTATAAATTCTTCTGGGTTGTTTTCTAATTGCTTTATCCAAGGAAAATATCCTTTCTCGCTATCCGTTGCTACATACTTTTCTTTTGATGGATCTATGTTGTCTAAGTTTCCAGAAATAAACAGTTCAATCACTTCTTCGGGATCTTTATCGATGTGATCGATATATGTTTTAACTAATTTATTATAATCATCCCAAGTAAATCTGTATCCGTTAGATGGTCCTGTATATTTTTTGAAACTCTTCGCACGGACATGTTGAGATATCCTAGATATAACATAGTTGTCTTCAACTCCTTTATTTTTATAGACTTTTATAGTGTCCAATAATATCCGTAAGCTGCGTCTTGTAGCATATAATTCGTTTTTTCCGTTATAACTGATAACTATTTCAGTCAAGAACTTGCGCCAGTTTTCAAGTATTAGTTCCAATCTTTCTCTCCTGCATCACGCGAAAACACAGATGCGTCAATGATCTTGAGAGTATGTGTTTTCATATCAATTCCAACATTGCCCTCCTGAAGATCTGTCCAATCTACACCATATCGCTTCATGGACTTAGATAGTTGTACAAACCAAGGCTCGTTAGCCAAGCCAAATTCTTTAATCTTGTTTATTTTCTCCAACTCCTCTTCGCGCATATTAAGAGCGAAGTGTTGGTGTGGAAGGATACGAGCAGCACCCATCACGATGTATCGCAACATAGCAAAAGGTTTGGTGTCCATACTTGGACTACCATCTCTTAGCGAGAGCAAATCATAAGCAAATTGATGTAGTTTTGGGATCGTAGCAACCATCGCTTCTTCTAACATCTCATCGTTTCTGGTAGAAATAGGTTGAACTCTTTCTAAGACTATCCAGTCATAATCGGGATCGTGAGCAAACACCCTTGGGAATACATCAGGGTATTCATCACCAAGTAGTTTTTCAACCTTATTCATGTAAGAATCGCTCATTGTAGACTTCAAGATCTTCACAACAAAGTCTTTGTCGCGATCGGGCACAACCACAGTTCTAAATGACCCCGAACCTTCACGACCACCCTTATCTTGTTGGTCTCCGATAAACTTTTCCGGGTCATCTCGCAATTGTTGGAGCCAAGGGAAATAATCGGCTTCACCTTCGGAGAGGAATTGCTTCCAGTTTTCAATTAATAATTTCATAAATACTCTCTCCACCTAAGTAGTCCCCGACCCGAGACAAAACGCCAAAATTTTTGTTCTTTTTTTCGCGGTAAAAGTTTCCACCACATAAACCGCGAGAAACCGCACCACTAGCGCATAGTTAGGAAATTGGGGTAAAACCACTATTTTTACACCTATCCAACGACACCTAAACTATTTTTCCAAGCACTACAACCACACTACAGCCGCTCTAAAGGGCAATGTCTAGCCACAATCCCAGCCCCACCAAGCAACTCAACGCTCAACTCGTAATCATACTCACGAGCATACACAACCTCATCAATTCCAGCATTGATAATCGCCTTGGCACACATAGTGCAGGGAGAATGAGTGACATACATCACCTTTCGCTTGTGATTATGGTAGTCCATCTTCAGCAGAGCATTCACTTCAGCATGAATCAAGCCAGATTTGCCCCTCTCTTCAGAATCGCGACAATTTGGTCCGCCAGCAAAGTTGCCATTATAGCCCAAAGCCAACACAGATGTGTTATCAGCACTAACAATAATCGCGCCAACTTTATAATTTGGGTCATATGACCGCCTCGCGATGGAATGAGCCATCTCCATCCAGATTTCGTCCCATGAGGGACGACTATTCGATGGATTTCTACTTGATGTAGACAAAATCGCCTCCAATATCGTCGGAGTAGCAGTCAAGATCCATCAAATTTGCCTCTATTCGCCATAATCCACTATCATAACCGAACAATTCCAGCGTATGAAACTGGTCACCGTCGTAAATGTTGAATTCGATAGACGACCATTCCCCATCATCAGTCGTCTCTGCAATCACCAATGCTGAATACTGGGATTCTACGTGGTCACATAACCACCATTCCTGTGAATCTTCCCCGAGGTCAAGCGGTTCAGCGCCCTTCGCGCACGCAAATAGGGCAATAATAGGCAGCAGTGCTGCGACAGGGTTGGTCATCTTTGCTCTCCAGTGTTGGGTGACTATAATATAACCTATTGCCACGACTCAGGCAACTCTGCCGGCAAGATTTCGAACGCATTCTCTACATCGATGAACTTTTCCTTGAACCAGTAGATTTCATAGTCGCCTGCCGGCAGGATGTTCATCACCAACCCAAACCCATACAACCTAAACTCGTCGTATGCCAAACAAACTAAATCCCCGACCTCATAATGAAGTGGGGATGTTGGGTTTTTGTGCATATTCTTAAATAGTGCGTTTGTTCTCGGTTGTAAATGTGGGAAAATTTTTACCGGAGTTTTTATCTATCTCCACACCTACCACTAACCAAACGCCTTTGTCGCCATTTCTGTACCATAACTTGTATTTTACAAGATCTCCAACTAGCATCATACTTTCTCCAAAAGCTTTTGTGGCAGCGTAAGCAGTTTATGACCGTTATGAATAGTTGCGGTAGCTTCTATCTTCCTGGCTACTTCTAGGACTGTCCACAAATTGTTTTTTCGCTTCCATCTTCCCCACATTGTCGGGCGTTCTGAAATTCTTACAAGATCTCCTATTTGCATCATAGTTTCTCCAATGAAATTAGCGGTATCATAAGATTTGTATATTTTCCTTTTGATATAAATCCTACCCAACCTGCTTTTCCTGTTAATAGCCACACGCCTCTCCACATTTTGGTGGCTGAACCCGGTGGCTGTACCGTAGAGCCGTAGTCTTTATCTACTCTCACAAGATCTCCTATTTGTATATTTGGCATTTTTAGTCCTGGGTTTTTTTGGGCAGGTGTTAGTATCTGGGAAATTTTTGGCGGCTATCTGGCGCGTACCTCGCCCGCCAGGATGCAGACACGCATAGGTAGGGACATACCCTCCGGGGGGGGAGGGGGGGGGAGCCCCCCTATGCAAGCTAGTGAAACTTCGCGACGCTCCACGCAAAGTTGGTCAGCGCACTCTGCACAATGGGCAGCAGCACGTTCGCCCGTGCGTGTGTGTGGGTGTCGCCATCCTCCTGGCGAATGCCAAGGTCTGGGCGAGTCATGGCACACCACCCACCAAACATAGGCTCGTGGACGGCGTACCAACGCGCGCCCCTCTCATCAGTAGCCATGATAGCAAAGCGGTTCTTCATCAGTTCTCCCAAGGGCAAACGCAAGCGACGGCAAGACCGCCGTGACGAACTTCTGCGAGGTGCAGGGCGTCGTGGTTGTTGAGGGCGAACACACGCTCGATGCGCTCGCACTTCGCCCACACTGGCGGACCATTGTGGCGACCGATGTTCTTGCGGAAGCGAATGGTAACGTCGAAAGGCTTCATGGGAAGAGGCGGGGGATGCATTGGGTCTCGGTGTTCTGTTGGTTTATCTTCAACCTATGCCGATGGGCAATTGAATGCCCACCAGCACGGCACTCTCAAAATGGGTCAGATTCGGCGGGCTTCCTGCTGGTCCTGCGCCTGCTCCGTCCAGTCCATCGGGGTCATCTCCCAGACGCCCACCGCCGTGGTGCCGTCGAAGATCATCACCCAATTGCGGTGCTTGTCCTCGAAGAAGATCGACTGGGTCGGGTGATCGACCTTGGTGATGGTGCAGTCGGGGTGACGGGTCATCAGGGTCTGCAGGCACTCGTCGCTCATGCTGGATATCCGTGGCTGGAATTTCGCGAGGACTGAAAGCGTCCCCACACCTATAATGTAACCCGGCAAGGGCTTGCTGTCAAGGCGCTGCTGGTCGATAATGTGGACAATTTCTGTCCTTGACAGGTTGTGGCTGCGATGCGATCTGATCACCAGCCACATCGCAGCCACGCACATCACGAACCAATAGAACACAAGACCAAACAATTTAAGGATGTCAAAGAGCAGTGGGAAGCCATCACCACTTGGTGGGCTGTAGGGGTCACCAAGTGGGGGCTACTTCTTCTCGGCGGCAGATCCAATGATATTGGTCACCACCAAGCCAAAGAAGGAACACACAACCCAGGTGAACAAGCCATACCAAGCGTGCGTGTCGAAGATGTTGTATGCTGTCCCTACCTTGTAGAACAACCAACCAAAGAGGGCGATCATTCCTACGTGCATTCCTACTTGGAACAGGAACACCAGCACCTTGGTAGTCAAGTCTTCTCTTTTCATTCTTCGCCTCTCTTCGCTTTGAGTTGTGTTCACTATTATCTTTTGTTCAGTTCTCGGACACTCACAGCCCCGAGCGGATGCGCTCCGCTTCGACCGCGTAGGCACGCTGGCGGGCGCGGTGGCTGTCCTCGAACTCGGCGGTGGTGTCGAGGACCTCGTCCATGGTGAAGCACTCAACCTCACAGGGGAAGCCCTTGGGCGGGTTGTCCTTCACGACCCAACGCTCTGCCAGGAGATCGCCCTCGCCGTCGCGGAGGGCGTGGTGCTCGACCAGCCACGCTGGCGTGCGGTGTCGGGTGATCGTGGTCACGGTGGTGGGTGGGTTGGTCAGCACTGTCTGTGTCCTGGGTTTGGGTTTGGGTTTGCTATTCTCGAAGGGTGACGAGAGGTGGGAGTCGAACCCACAGGGATGGTGCCTACTGGTCGCTCCTGCGCCTTCGTTGATGGCGTGGGTTGCGAGGTTCGTTGCGGTCCATCGGGGCACCCTGCCCCAGCTACATAAGTCGCCAAACCTATGCAGGCTCTCCGATCTTCTCGTTGGCGCGAGGTGAATCGGCTCTCGTAGAAAGTGTGCCCGTCTTTCAGTTGGCGCGGGCTATTCCTATCTCTTGTGTTAGCTACTTGTGTTATAGCACCCATCTTTCCAGTAGGCGGGGTGAATTCCTATCTCTTTGCTTAAGGTTGGCGATAGTCAGGTATCGCTGAGAGCCTATTCGTGGGACAATCAAGCCTCCCCACGGTTGGCGCTACGATGTTCGGGATCTTCATGTCGTGGACCTCGATGGTCTGGGTTGGACAAATAAGCGAGGGGGCTTCTCCTCGCACTATCCCTTTGGCATTCGTTTCATGTTTATCTTTTGTTTGGTTCTCGGAAGGTTGGGACTTTCAGGGGAGACGGGCGACAGGGCGCAACCTTATCGATCCCGTCTCCCCTCCGGGCTCAGACCCGGAACATCGTGATAGCGCCGACCATCGAGCCGTCCAGGCTGGCGATCTCGACGCTGGTGCCGTCCTCCTGCCCACGGAAGGCGCGCTTGATCTCGGCACCCGTGGCGGGCTCGCCAGCGAGGAGCAGGACAGCGGGCTCTGCCTTGGCTGCCTTGGCGGCGGTGGCGGCGGACGCTTCCAGCGCCTTGAGGGCAGCCATGGCGTCCGCAGGGGCGAGGTCACCAGCGGCAACCTGCCCAAAGAGATCGACGCTCGCGGCGTCGAGGTCAATCTCCTCGACCTCGGGGACGAGCGCGACATCGGCACCGGACACCGCTGCGGCGGCGTTGAACCGCTCGACGGCGAGGGCGACGAGATCGTTGGCGTTCTTGAGGGCGGCGATCGGAGCGGTGATGCGGGCAGTGGTCAGGACAAAGAGGTTAGCCATGGTGGGATTCCGGGGTCTGGGGTGGCTCGATTGAGCCGGGGGGAAGGCGCGGAGGGAGTCTATCTCCCTCTCACCCCTATAATGTAACCAGTTTGGGGGAAATTGCAACCGGTTGTGACAACCGGTGACAAGTGCTCAGGAGCGGGTAGAGGAGCAGGTGGAGTCCAGGGCGGTCGCCATGCGCTCAGCCGTCTCGATGAGCACGGTGTCGCAGACCCAGGACTTGCGCTTGCCGGTGTGGATGCGCCACACGCGACCGCCAGAGCCGCAGGGCTCCCAGGCGTAGCCGATCGCCTTGGGCGGCTGGCGGTTGGAGCGGGTGTTGATCCGCATTCCGTGAAGGGTCCAGCGGTACTCGGTCTTCTTCTTCTTCTTGAACATTCAGGCTCTCCAGAGCGGCGGCGGGGCGGGAGTCTATCTCCCTCTCACCCCTATAATGTAACCCGTTTGGGGGAAATCGCAAGGACTATCTTGTCTCAGTTTGTCTCAGTCGGCGAACGCCCACGAAAGGATGCGGAACCCGCGATGCCCGCCAGCGTGGACGGCAGCGTGGACCTCGGCGTCCTGGCAGTCGTCGTTGACGAGCACGCGGAAAATGTCGGTCTGGGTCTTCCCACCGAATCCGGTCTCGTGGAAGGTGATGCTGGCGGTGCGGAACATTCTCTCTCCTTCTTATACCTATAATGTAACCAGTTTGAGGGAAATTGCAAGGTCTATCTTGTCTCGGTTTGTCTCAGCCGATGACAATGACCTCGCCAGCGACAAAGGCGGTGACCGGGCGGGCAGGGGTCGTGGTGATCGCCTCAGCGCAGAGGGCGCGCCCGTGCCGGCGATCGGCACGG
>Ga0208299_1001124_pt1 | contig 20982 bp, 27 predicted proteins | sample 15_taG_FD_184089 | JGI IMG/M metagenome (GOLD analysis project Ga0208299, IMG submission 184089) | Marine viral communities from the Subarctic Pacific Ocean - 15_ETSP_OMZ_AT15312 metaG (SPAdes) (version 2) | ecosystem: Environmental > Aquatic > Marine > Oceanic | place: Pacific Ocean | collected...
GACTTCACGAAGGCATTGGACGGGCAAGAAATATACCATAACCTTGCACGCCACTTCGGATCAGATAAAGCGGCATCAGAAGCATTGCGTGATGCAGGCATTGTCGGCAATCAGTATTGGGATGGAGATAGCCGAGGCGCATCCAGATGGCTAGTGCGGAACAATGGCGACGATACCTTTACGGTAATGAACCACGAACGCCACAGCGGAATGTGGAAAGAGTTCGGCTCCAGAAGCGAAGCTGATGCCGCCCTTGAACAGCAGCTTAAAAATGAAGGACTCACCCACAACTTTGTGATTTGGGATCAAGACACGCTCGACCAGATTGCCGCGCTTGAACGCAACGGCGAAAAGTTGGAAGCGATCAGAGACGCGGAAAGCTCAATCCCCTTCATGGCTCGTGAGCGCGACGCCGAGTACATGGCCGCCGTTGAATCAGGCGATACTGCCACGCAACAGAGGTTGGTGGACGAGGCGGCGAAGGCGGCGGGGTATGATCGAAGGGTGTTCCACGGGAACGTGGAAGCTAAAGCGGATCTTGATGTTCTTGGCCCGTCATTCGAGGCGGGTGAAGGGATCTTCACCACCGACAATCCGGATGTGGCTGACATCTTCCGCTACGAAAGGGAGTATGGCGAGGTCATTACTGAGCATTTTGACGAAGAAGCCGATGAGTATGTGGAGGTCGAACCGGGGGCGAGGCTTGCATTGTTTGCTAACCCCGGTCGCCAGCTCAATCTTTCTGACACAGAGGTTGATCCGCAGGAGTTCGTATTAGACACCGGGTTACAGAGTCGTACGTTGAAGAAAGCCAAGGCAGATGGTTTTGATTCGGTGTTGGTACCCGATGTTCGTGAGGGCGTCGGTGATTGGATGGAAGAGGGTTCGACCACGGTAGTATTCAACCCAAGGAGTCTCAAATCCGCCGACCCCGTCACCCGTGACGACCAAGGCAACGTAATCCCCCTGTCGAAGCGGTTCGACGCAGAGCAGGACGACATCCGCTACATGGCTCGTGAGAAAACCGCCGAAGTAGGTAAAGAGATTGCCGCAAAACACGGTATAGAAGTCAACCTAAACGACCGCGCCAACGGAGACGTTGAACTTTCGCACATAGCCATCAAACCAAAGAGCAGGCAGAAACAAGGCATCGGCACCCAAGCTATGCAGGACATAATTGCCTTTGCTGATAGAGCAGGAAAAAGAATCACTCTCACAACAGGCGTGAAAGATCCCGACTTTGGAACTACGTCAGCGACACGCCTCAAAAAGTTCTACAAGCGTTTTGGGTTTGTAGAGAACAAGGGCCGCAACAAGGACTTTTCCATTAGCGGAAATATGTACCGGGAACCCGACCTGAAGTTCATGGCCCGAGAGCGCGACGACCAGTACGCGGAAGCTGTTGAAGACGGCGACACGGACGCACAGCAGAGGATCGTTGAAGAGCAGGCAAAATCCGATGGGTACAATATCGGACTTGTTTGGCACGGCACCCGAAAAGACAATGACGACTTCACCGTTTTCAGAACAGGCACGGGAAACTTCACCCATGATAAAAAGATGGCGACTTCGTGGGGCAAGTCGCGCCCGTTCTATCTCAATATGCAAAACCCATTGAAGGTTGAAGACGACTCGTTGTGGATACGGGAAGAATTTCTTGATCAACTTGTTTACCTTGAAGTCCTAGACAACGCCACAGCCGACGCACTTCTCAAAAGAATCCGCAACAGCACGGAAACGCATGGTGTTAGATTCAGTTGGATAATGGACGAAGTTGCGAAGAAGGGTTACGACGGATTTGTATATGACAATATCTATGAAGGAGGGGGAATCTCTTACAAGCCGTTCAACCCTTCCCAGATCAAGAGCGCCGACCCCATAACCCGCGACGACCAAGGCAATGTGATACCGCCGTCGCAGCGGTTCGACTTAAATCAAGAAGACATCCGGTTCATGGCCCGTGAAGATTCTCAGATGGACGACGAGATAAACGCCGCAGAGGACCGCAAGAACAACCGAGCCCCTTCCGGCAGGGCTCTCAGCTTCCTGAAGACAGTACGGGACTCCGACTATTCAGCGCCACAGTTACGCGCCAAGCTGGCAGCACGTTTGGAGAACAACCCAGAGGCCCGACAAGATGGACAGTCCATGCAAGAACTCATGGACTTCTCGCGGGACTGGATAGAAGGGGAAGGAGGATTCTTCAAAGCGTACAACGCTATTGGTGGAGAGAAATTCAGGGCGCTTACAGTGAGTCAGAAAGTTGCGGTGATCGGAACTGTCATACAATACTTGAATGCTGTTGGCTACGAGACGAATGACGACTCCTTTTTCGACCAAGCTGAAAAGCTGATACAGATTAAAGCCGAAGTTGGCCTCGAATACGGCAGAGGCATAAAGGCTTTCGATATGTGGCGCGACATGGCCCCGAGCAACATTGCAGAAGCGCGACAATTCGCACGACGCCTCTATAATCAGAGCATGAAAGAAGCGTTCAAAAGGAAGTCTCGCAGCGACGTAATGAATTCGGCCAGTGACCAAGCATCCAAGGACACGCAAGAGGCATTGCAGAACGCGATCAACAAGGCCAAGCAGGAAAAGCAACGCCGCTTTGATGCCGAAAAAGCGTATCAAGATGTGATGAAGATATGGGAGGACAGGAGACGCGACCTGTTCAATAAAAAACCCGCCGTATCAGAGGATTTGTCGGATGCCATTGACGACGCCGCCGACACCGCACTTGATTACCTGAACAGTCTCGAAAACGATCTGCGATTTATGGCAAGGGAAGACGGAACCCCTTCAACAGAAATCTATGAGGCACTGGTTAAGATCGCAGAAAGAGGCCTGAAAACATCGCTTGTATCAGGCGAAGATATGTCAAGCGCGACAGCAGGCGTAATGCGTCAGCTTGAATCCGTGGCCCCTAAGTTCTCCGCAGCGTTCTCACAGATCATTGACAGAGCCGGGATGGAACTATCGGTCAAAGTTGAGCTATCAGATGAGGTCGCCAGTACGCCCCAGCGCCCCCGGACAGCGCCAGAAGGGCAGGAGCAGGGAGGGAAGGCCAAACCCCGCAAGAAGCGCAAGCGTGACCGCTCCAAGCAGAAAGCGGCACAGGCCCAAGCCCCCGCAATGTGGCTAAACAATATCGTCAATGAAACACAGGCAACGCTTGACGAGATCCTTAACGAAATCGCATGGCTGAAAGCAGGCGCAACCGCAAAGGAACGAGCAGAGGCGCAGGCGCAGGCGCTTGAACGCCTTGAAGAACTGGCAGAGGCCGAAGGTATCTCTTTGGATGAGGCCCAAGCCCTTCTATGGCAGCAGGCCAAGGACACAGAGCGTGACGGCATGGTTGAATGGGCAGAGACGAAGCTGGAGCCCAAGGCCGTGATCGATCGCGTGATTGAAAACAGTCTCTTAGCGTGGGGCCGCGCCAACGGAATGCCCGAGGCCGATCTGACTAAGGCGCTTGGATCTGGACGCCCGTTAGGCGAGCTACAGAAATGGGCAGAAGCCAACAACGTCCCAGCCCCCAGCGAAATCCCACTTGCCCCCGGATACGAGAACCTTGAAGCAGGCTTGACAGCTTCAACGCTTGCCGCCCCGGAGCCAAGGGCTAAGACCGCACAGACAGAAGCACAGAAACGACTCTCGCGCATCGCGCAGCAAGGACGTGTCGCATACGAGCTTCAGCAACTCGACTACGAAGAGAACGGCGTTCAGCGTGCGCTCAAGACCATTCTTGACGACATCATCAGGCAACCAATGTTGTCAGGGACAAAGATCGTCGAACAGATTGAGGAACGTATCATCGACAGAGGGTGGCCAAAGGCAGACGCCAAGCGCATTGCCAAGCAGATCGCAGACACATACGCAGACATGATCAAAAGAACCATGCGAGCAAACCTTGAACGAAGATTCATCAAAGACAATGTACGTCGCGGAATGGAAGATTCGAAAGCGATCATCGACATTGTAAGCGCATCCCGCACGAACATGCTTTCTGATCTTGAGTTCACGCAAGCGTTTGCCAAGGCTTACGGACTCAAGACGCTCGGACCCAAAGAGCAAGAGAAGATCGAAGAGCTTGGACAGGCGATTGAGGACATGGCGAACATGACGGGCAACCCTTCAAGCAAACAGGTGATGGACGCCCAGCTTGCGTTAAACAACTACATGGCAAGCCTCATGCCAACGAACATTCTGAACATGATTATGACGTTCAGGAAACAGGCGATGCTTTCCGGCTTCAGTACCGCAGTCACCAACACCGTGAGCAACGCGACAAACACAGAGATAGCCATTGAAACGCTGATATGGAAAGAGCTTGCACGCGGCAACCTTGGCAACGTGAGCATCATCCTAAAAGGCGCGGCAATGTCGTTCGAGGGTGAGGGCTGGAACGAGTTCTGGCGAATACTCATTAACAAGGAAACTCCGTGGAAGTCTAACCAGAAACTTGATACAGGATACGACCCCGACCCAACGCAATCTCACCCGATCTTCAACAAGGGGGGATACTGGAACCCGTTGAAGTATGCAACACACGTTTTCGCGTGGATGTACGCTCAAGACTATCCTTTCTTCCTGACTTCTGAAGGCGCTGGCGCAGCCCTACAGACCGCCAAGGAATTGCAAACAGATCCGACCATGAAGGGCATACGCCTGCAAAGGGAAGTCGCTCGAAAGATGGGCTGGGGAAAGGACTTCCAGCCACATCTTGACCAAGCCAAATCAGAAGGCTTCACAGGGAAGAAGATGAAGCAACGCGCCTACGAATTGCGCCGGGACTCATGGAGCGCAGAAGCGCAGCACAAAGGCAAAGAGCTTGGGAATATCGGCACATACAACGTCGAGAGGCCTTCTGGTCTTTTGGGTAAGTTTTCAAATTGGGTTAATACCGTGAAGCGAGAAGGTGGCGACGGCGCGATTATCGCTGACATCTTGATGCCCTTCACGAGCATACCGACCAACGTAGCCAACGCCGTTATCGCCAACAGTCCACTTGGTTTCTATCGCGCTCTTCTCAAGCAAGGCCAAACCACAGACGCCGCCACGGGGAAACTACGAGACGTAACCGCAGATGAAAAGCTGGGATGGACAATTCAGGCGACCAGAGGAACATTGCTGATGGTGTCAGGTGCATTATTCTTTCTCAGCAAATGGCGCGAATGGAAAGACGATGAGGATGAGGATAAAGGAGAGTTCCCACCGTTCAACATTACCGCTCATGGCCCCGCAGGCACAAACGAGAGAGCAAAATGGTATGCCGCAGGATATGAGCCCTACACCATTACAATCGGCGGCAAGACGCTATCGTATAGGGCGTGGGGTCCGTCAATCGGACTCATGGCCCCGATGGGCGCAATGATGGATATGTTGAACTTTGGAGAATCCGACGACCCAACGCGCAACGAAGACTTCAAACAGCGTTTAGCGTTGAATAGCATGTTGGCATTGCCGCAAGCCGTTATCGCGCAGACGACTCTTATGCAAGTGTCCGACATCCTTGACGTGCTTAATAAAGCGAACGTGAGAGATTCAAAAGAGGCGCTTAGCAAGCTCAGAACTATCTCCGCTCGTACAACGACATCGGTAGTTCCAAACTTCTTCAAGCAGCTTGATAATATTTGGGATCCTTCGATGTACCCAAGTGACACGCTTGCAGAAGCGTTTATTCAGAACATCCCCTTCGCGGCATCCGACCGATTGAACAAGCGCCTCAATCTGTTTGGGGAACCGATCGAGCTTTCGAGGATGCGCCAGTTTTATCAAGTGCCGTGGCCGCGTGACGCGTTCAAGCCTGATCCGGTTGCGAAGTGGCTCATCAAGAACGATGTGTCATTGAGCCCACCCCACTACAAGCCCGTAGACACCGATCCGCGTACAGGCAAGCTCACCCCGCGCCTCATGACCACCGAAGAGAAGTACCAGTTTTTGTTGATCTGGGGGCCGATGATGAAAGCAGAATTGGCAGACCGAATCGAGTCTGGTTATTATGTGGACATGCACCCGAAGCGCATGGAAAGCAGTTTGAGAAAGCTGAAGACCCGAATGCGAAAAAGCGCAGCCTTTGAGTTTGAGAAGCAGCGAGGCGACATATAGGCCATAGCAATAGGGACTTGAGAGAGAGCGTCAGTGTAAAAGCTGGCGCTCTTTTTGTGTCTACTAAAAATAACTGTTGACGCCCCCATTGGATAGTAGTAGTAATCGCACCGTACACAAACACAAGGAGGCACATGGATGAAGGCAAAGAAGAGTAAGGCATGCAAGCGATGTGGATACATCTGGACACCCAGAATATCAAAACCGAAAGCGTGTCCCGATTGCAAATCCCGGTCATGGAATAAGGCGATTGCATAATGCCAGAAGCACCCACCCTACGTTTCGATGAAGAGTCCCACACTTACTATCTGGACGACCGGAAGATTCCTTCCGTGACACAGGTAATGGGTGAAGTGTTGGGGCAACCCTTCTACGCAACAGAATGGGATATGCAGAGAGGCAGAGCGGTACACGCTTATGCTGAACTGATTGCGACGGGTGTAAAGTTCGATGCGCCCGATGAACGGATTGCGGGACGGATCGAGGCTTGCCGAAGGTTTCATGCTGAAGTAGTGCAGAACGTTCTTGAGGTCGAGAAGAAGTACGTTTCTGAACGCTACCTGTTTGCGGGAACGGGAGACTTGGTTTTCTCTCTGGAAGGCGAGACGTATCTGGCCGACTACAAGGGAACACTGACGAAACAGACGGAGATTCAATTAGGTGCGTATGGGATACTCACCAAAGTACGGAAAGGGTTTGGAATACAGTTGAACGACGATGGCACTTACCTGATGAGTGACATATACGACTTGAAGCGACCGGGACAGGAGTTTTTGAACCTGTTGAGTGCGTACAATACCAAGGCCCGTTTGGGCATGATAAAGAAAGAGAAGCAGGACAATGAGTAAGGAAGTCGAAAACATTGAAGCGATCGTGGAACTGGCCGCAAACACCAACCTTGAACTGGTCATACAAGACCCCGTTAAAGAAGCACTGGTGCGTGACCTGAAGCCTATCGTAGCCAAGATGAGCACCTATCGCCAGTACGCCGCGACCGTGGTGATCGAGAATCAGGCGCAGGCCGATGAAGCCATGAGCACAGAGAAGGCAATCGCCGCTGACGTGAAAATGGTGAAGGGACATGACATCCTTTCCAAGATCATCAAAGGCCTATACGGGCTCCACAAGCAATGGAAGTCGTTGGAGAACCAATTCGTGCCTGATATGGAAGCGTCACGCAAGAGCATCCGTGCCGCCCGAATCAAGTGGGAAGAAGCTGAAGCCGAGAAGGCCGCAGCCGAGCAACGCCGCTTGCAGGCTATCGCTGACGAGAAGGCCCGGAAGGAACGGGAGCAGCAAGAGAAGCTGGAACGCGCCCAGCGCGAGAAGGAAGCCGCAGCCCGAGCCGAAGAAGAACGCCTTCGCCGCGAAGCCGCAGAGGTCGAGGACGCAGCCGATCGTAAGAAGCTGGAAGCAGAAGCGGAGCGGCAGCGCAAAGCCGCTGATGCAGCGCAAGCCAAGGCCGATATGCGTCAGGACAACGCCGAGGCCGTAGCAGCACCCGTGATCAACATAGCAGCGCCCCGAGCAGTCGGTGGCAGTCGCAAGGGGTGGGTCGCTGAAGTTGTGAACCCGCAGGCCTTTTTCAATGCGATCGCGTCCAACCCTATGCTTCAGGGTTACGTTGAAATTAAGGTGGGCGCTCTGGCATCTACCAAGCGCAGCAATAAGCTGTTCCAGTGTCCCGGCGTGACGTTCAAACAGGTGAACAAATGAGTTGGGGACATGCGTTTTATGTGCTTACCCCTCAAAGGGCTTACCCTAGCGAAAACTGTCAGGAATGCGGCAGGGAATGTGGTTACGAAATTCTTTATTGGAACTGCAAGAAAGGTCCAAAAGCAAAATATATATGTGTTGAGTGCTTCGCCAAAAGAACAGTGGCAGGCGTGAAGAAATATAAATATCTGCCCGAGAATTGGGGCAGGTATGACAAAAGGAAAGCAGGAGAATAGATCATGGCAAAGACAGACCTAGCATTGATGCTCAACAACGAGCAAGGCGCACTGGCGGCGATTGCACCGAAGTACGTTTCGGTGTCACGAATGACAAACCTAACGCTTCAGGCGATAAGCCGGGACAGCAAGATCGGGAACTGTACCCCGGTATCCATCGTCAAGTTTTGCAAGACTTGTGCGGAGTGGGGTACGGACCAGATCGGCAAAGGTGGCGTGTGGCCAGTAGCGTTCAAGACCGAACTGGTTGCAATCCCAGATTGGCGATTCATCATCCAAAAGGCAAAAGACGCCAAGGTGATCAAGCACGCCTTTGGTGAAGTGGTGCATCAGAATGATCAATTCTCAGCATCACGCGGGATGTACCCGAATCTTGAACACAACATTGCCCCAAGCAATCGAGGCGAGATAGTTGGGTTTTACTGCATCATTATCTTGCCGGATGATACCCGCGACTTCGCCTACATGACGGTGGAAGAAGTTCAGGCAATCAAGTCCCGAGCCCCGGCAGGAAACAAAGGACCGTGGGTGACGGACTTTGCACAGATGGGTGTCAAGACGGTGATCAAGCGTGGTTTGAAGGCGTTCGAAGGTGCGTCACCAGAACTATCGATGATCATGGACGCCGACAACCGTGCAATGGGCTACATTGACGCGGAAGTGGTTGAGCGTGCGCCTATCGCTATGCCGACCCAGATCGCGGCCCCAGCGCCACAGCAGACGCCCAGCAGACGCCCAGCAGCGCCCCAGCAGACCCAGACGGCAGCGCCGACAGGTGACACCATTGAAGGGGTGATTGCGAAAGTCTTCCATAAGAAGTCCCGTAGCGATGCAAAGAAGCCGTGGGAGCGTTGGGGAGTCGTGATCGGTGAATCAACCTATGGCACGTTCGATGCCAAGCACGGCGCTCTTGCGGTCGAGTGCGAGAAGGAAGGTTGCACGGTCATTATCACGGCATCGGCTGACGGCGACTATATGAACTTGACCAGCATCGAGAAGAAGCCAGCGCCAGCAGCAGAGCAGGCCCAAGCGCCCGAGCAGACTGAAGACGATGGCAGCGTTCCGGGTGGACCCCCTGAAGATGCTGAAGGCGGGATCGACGAACTTCCGTTCACGGAGTAACGGACAACAAGGGCAAATGCCCAGAGAAGGAGTGCAAACACAATGAGCGAACAGAAGAAGTTGCTGGACGTAAAGCAGGACGAAGTTGGGAAGGCCGCTGAATCCTACCTGAAGTCGGTCGATGCCGCCGCGAAGGCAAAGGATAAACAGGCAAGCAGTTGTGCTCTGCTTGTTGAACTGATGCGGAAGAAACGCCGCAAGTCGATCAGCCTGAAGGGCAAGACAATTACCCTTCGTCACGTTGAAGCGCAGGACCAGATCAAGGTCAAGAAAGCCTCAGACAAGTAACACATCGAGAGGGGTGCTAAACGGGGGTTCTTGCCCACACCTTAAACGATCGGCTGACACCGACGCCTCTCACTATTTCAGGACACACACAGAATGAAGACGATTATAGCCATAGACCCCGGAGCGATAGGGGGAATAGCCTACTCCTGCAACGGAGAAGTAATAGCACAGAAGATGCCTGACACACCCGCAGACATTCGGGACTTGCTTGAGCCCTTTAAGGGAGACGCAATCGACCCGTCAGAGGCAATCATCTACATGGAACGTGTTGGGACTTACATGCCGGGGAACAGCGGCCCAAGCGCGGCCACCTTTGCCGAGCACGTTGGAGCCCTTAAAGGCATCATCTGTTGCCTACGGATACCCGTACACTTCCCGACGCCGCAATCGTGGATGAATGCCTTCATTGGCAAGCAGACCTATGTTGAGAAGAAGGCCGACTACGACCCGAAAGCATGGAAGGTCATTCTTGGCCGCAGAAAGACCGAGCGTAAAAACAAGATCAAGGCGAAGGCGCAGCAGATTTACCCACACTTGAAAGTCACACTGAAAACCGCCGACGCACTTGGAATGCTCTATGTCGGATGCCAAGCAGAGAAAGACAACCTACTATGAACACTACTGGACTCACACCACTACGCGGTAAGGCACTCGTACAACTCAAACACTACTTTGAGAATGTCACCGGATTGCATCTACCGGACACTGTATCCTCCCGACGTAAGTGCGAAGCGAAGCTCTTGGATTACACACCCGCTATGTGTCCGAGTGAACGTGTCGACCTTGACAAAGCGATGAAGGCTGAAGCCGTGATCGTCTTGAAGCCCTACGCTGGGACGCAGACGTTTGCCTATGGCACCGAAGAGAATCTTTGCATAGTCCTGATCGAAGACATTGAGGCATGGAGCCCGGAATCACTTGGCATCGAGCAAGAAGAGGACGCCGATGGATCCGTCCCGCGATGTCACTATTGCGGTCCCGCCGATGCGAGCCGATCAAGTAATGCAATGATGATGGTCGAAGGTCCACGGGGATACTATTGCCCCCGTTGTTTGTGTGACAAGAACGGGACAGTCATTGACCCTGATGAAGTGACGCTATCGGATGAAGAGGCCGCACAGATTCACGTCCCAATCATCAAGACAGCCCACAAGAAAAAGCATTTCTGAACACAACAACGCCCAGCAGGGCAGAAAGGAAAGACATGGCGAAAGAACCAACATTCAAAGAGAAGGTTCTCGCATTGATTGAGGCGAAGCTCACAGCCGTTGTCATTGAAGAGAACGAGCACGAAGAGGCTATCGACAATATGAAAGCGAGACGTGCTTCCATCGACCACAAGAAGGCGATGCTCGAAGACTTGCTGCACACGGTTGAAGATATGCCGATGAAAGCCTTGCGTGCTTCCATCGACCACGAACCGGAGGCTGAATAACATGGCCTTTGACGACAACGCCCAAGAAGACCGCATGATGAAGTGGTTTGCATACGATCACCTTGGCGACTTCCTGAAGGAAACATCACAGAAGTTTCACGAAGTTGCTGAAGGAATTGTTTCGAACATTGAGCCGGGACCGGAGCGCACCGTAGCATTGAGGAAACTTCTCGAAGCGAAAGATGCCGCAGTCCGCGCCAAACTTCACCCCGGAGGATAACCCCCCCCAAACGTCCGTATTCCCTCATTCGAGTTGGACGTAAAGCTAAAGATGAGGGTGACGCTGGGGAACAGACCCGGACCTACCTACCATGAAAACACCCAAAGCGATTGTCACAGAACCGATCAGAGTAGACATCCCCCGGCTCACCCTTCAGGAAGCAGAGTTTCGTTTCGATTGCGATGGCACCTACAAAGGCTCGATCATGAAAGGCAGGGGAGCCGTGATCGGTTTCTTAGGCGAAGAGATTTGCCTGAAGCAGTTTTCCCACTTGAAGCGCGTGGATGCTTACACTCACGACTTGGCAAGCAATGACGGATTGAAGTTTGAGGTCAAAAGCAAACTACAGAATGTTGACCGGACCCCAGCCCTTGACTACACGGCAACGATCTATGAAACGTCCCGGCACCAGACCCCGAACATCTACCTATTCACGCGCATTCACCAATCGATGAGTCACGGTTGGATTTGTGGATGGATCACGCATGAAGGCTTCTGGATGCGAGCAGACCCGAGAGGACAGAACAACCAAGACGGAGCCCACACGACTTTTCAGAAGTGTTGGGACATCCGTATTGGCGAACTCACGCCGCTATACTGGCACGATCAACGATGCCTTGTTCCCTGAAATCAGGAAGTTTGCTTATCGCCTCTTTCAATTTCTCGTTCGAAGGGTGAACGTACCGCGCCCCCACGCTTCCTTGAGCATGGCACATCATCACATTGATGATCGATTCAGGCACGCCAGAGTCAGTCAGTTCCGACTTAAACCAATGCCGAAGACTGTGAAGCCCATACAGACCGGATCCAGAGGGTAAATCCAGTGTCTTGACCATGAACCGCTGAAACCGTGCGCCCCACGTCTGAGGACAAGCAGACAGCACAGATTGAGCCTCTGGGAACAGATACGGACTGCAAACGTCCATACGAGCCCCCCACACGTCCAAAACCAACGCCGAAGCCGCGATAACCGCTTCACAGGACATACGGGCAGTCTTTTGGGGCTGGAGCCGTATAAGGCCTGTCAGGGGGTCTAACGCGTCTTTTCGCAAGCTGACACAATCTACCCGTCTGAGCCCCGTATGAGCAGCGACAGCGATAATGTCCCGCATTTCCCCATCAGCAGCATCGTAGAGAGCCTGAATCTGAGCACTTGTGAACGCTTCATGCCTGACAACAGGCACAGGAAGCGCCTGAATGCCAAGGAACACATCGGGCAGCGTGGCCCCGGTATCGAGTTGAATCACCTTCCAGACGTACCTGAGACACCCAACATGCTTGTTCCATGTATTCGGACCTACAGCGCCCCGGAGAGCCGACAGATACGCGGAGACTTGTTCACGAGTGACCGTAGCGAGGTCTTGAGAGTCAGTCAGTTTAAGCGCAAACCTTTCCCATTGCGCCCGATACCCTTTCAAGGTGGAATCGCTACATTGACGGCGACAGAGGGAGAGGGAGAACACGCCCCACGCCGCCCCCGCAGTCAACCGCCCCCGGTCGACCGCTTGCCGCTTCTCTTCTGACAGTAACTTGTCACGCTCCTTTATCGCGTCAGGCTTTAACGTGACACCAAGCGAGACGGTTGAACGCTTGCCGGATACTTCACGCCGCCAATACCAGACGGACCCCCGCTTGAATAGATAACCTTGCTTCACTTTGAGCCCTCATCTTTTTTATACATACGAGCCGACACTATAAGCGTGCCTTTTCCCTTTTTGTGAAATGACATCCAGAACCCCAATCGAATAGCCTTGAGAGTCATGATTTCTTGCGTGCTTTCTGGCAGTTGTCGGTCGACGTAATGAGTCATGATTTGCTTTCCTTTCGATCCTTCAGTTTTTGCTTGGCAATGAAGTAACGCCGACACGAATCACACCAGCACCCCGTATCAGCGTGCTTTGCAGCCGTTCGACGCGTCCGGTTGATTTCTGCTATCGCTTCACGCAACAAGGGATCTGAGAGCCCCTTGCTTGCATGGTTGCCTTTCTTGCCCCCCTTCCGCCCACACTCGCGGAAGAAGGCCCGTGCCTCATCTGATAATTTTGCCATCTGCCCACACTCCATACTTTCTATTTCTTAAACCGCTCGCGCACACATAATTGCCAGCAGTACAACAATCCCGAACCAAATCGCCCAATCCAACCACGTCGCTTTAGGTAAATACTTTCCATTCATGAAATGTACTCCCAACGCAATCGCACATCCCCGCTTGAACACTCACCAGAGCACCCACCCTTGCCCGTATCGTAAACGTCACCCAGCGCCCACGCTTGCGCCTCATTGTCCCAATACGCGCTTGCATCGGTTGAAACGTCAGGACTACCACAATCAGCGCACACGAACCGCCCACGCTTAGACGCATTTGCTTTCACATGATCACTTGCGAATTGTTCCGCAATGTCCATTAAGGCTTTTTGCGCCTCAGTGGTAAAATTCAAACGCTTCATTGCATCAGGTGAATAATGACTACTCAGAAGGTAGAAACCATTTCTGCCTGCTATGTCTCCAACATCCTTAAACGCCCCCTTTAACGTTCCACGATTGTCGTAATCATCCTTGTGAAAAATTATAAGACTTTGATCCAGCGTGACACCCACGACCACGCCAGAGACACGCGTATTTATCGCAGACCGTATCTTGATTTCGTCACAGCATACGCACACGCCAGCAGCTTGCTTTTCATAGCTATCCCAGACCGGAACAACGACAGATGCCAAATTAGGTAAATACTTTCCATTCATGAAATGTACTCCCAACTGACACCCACGCGCCAGAATACGAGCAGCGCAGGAAGCGCACACATAACCGCTTTCCCCGCCCTCTTGAATGTTCCAACCTATCAGCCCCTCCACAGCTTGCGCCTCCGATGGAGCCCCTTCTAAGAATTTCAGTAGTCGCTTTTTCATATTCTTATGTCCTTCTATATTCACGCGTCCCGCAGATACACCAGAAGAGTGTAAATGCAGGCAGCGCCTATTAACGTCAGTTCTACTATTGGAATGATCATGCTACGAACGCAGTTTCAGGCATTGTTTCAAATGGAATCTTGAAACCCATGACACGGTTGAGTGCTTCCCTATCTTCCCACGCACACGAAAGCAAAACGAAGTGATCACCATTTTTAAGCGTGAACGTCTCCCAATCTGTTTGGGTAGCATCGCGCAGCATACGCCCCACCTTTACCGTTGATGCACTACCGAATACCGAACCACCCGACGTTGGATTAACCATGTACTGATTCATTATCTTTTCCCTTTTGTATTTCTTAATCGTTGAGAAGTTTGCACATGCTGAACTCAGGCATTGAAAGCTCTTCAACACTCACACCCTCAATGTCACACGCCGTTGACGCATTACCCAGAAAAGCCACGCCGCCGCTGTCTTCGTCGTAATCCTTCATATCATCTTCAGTGATAGCAAAGTGATCCAGCTTGCCAGCGTCAAACGCCTCATCAAGCGCATCCTGTAAATGTTCAGCCACAACAACACAGATTACAAAGCCATGATCGTGCAGCACGAACGGATGCACGCCATGAGGATTTGACCCGTCCATATAGAGCAAAAAATCATCCTTATTTATGAGGTCTGAATCAGTGATCTTGACGCCGTTTGCAGTATGGTATTCTTTCATTTTCTTCATTCCTTTTTGTTTTTGCGACAGTCTTTTTTTGCCGCGAAAGTCAGTCAGTTTTACAGTGAGATTTTACTATTTCTAATTTGGTCTTATCGGGCAGGGTCGCAAAATTAAGAACCACGCCCCGCGCCAGCACCCGCGCCCGGATGCAGCACCCGACGCCGAAGCCGAGCACCCGAGCCCGAGCAGCGCGACCCGACGCACCCAGCAGACGCCAGACGAGATTGAAACGCCCCCCGGCATTCTCAAACACGCCGCAATGCGCGACCCCGCCAGAGTCGATTGACAACCCCGGACACCGCCCCGGACGACGCCCGGAGGACTCAGACGGACCGAACGCCAGCACGCCCACCGGACACGCCTCAGAGAGACAGCAGAACCCGCAGCGATTACACGCCGGGACACGCTCGACACTCACGGAGTCATCCCGGTTATACATTTTACAAGCAGGCATCAAGACCACCCCCCCCGGAAGATAGACGAAGCCCGAGCCGCCTCGGGCAAACCGCCATGATCGCGCACAGGAGCCCCAGAAGCCCACGCACCAAGTTTGACGTGACAGACGCGCCCAGAATCATCTACAGAATCGACCAACGACGCAGAGAACCACACAGACGCCCCCACGACCGGAGACACATTAAACCGGACCTTATCCCCGGCAACCGTCAGCCGATCCGCTTGCACGTTGACCAGCAGACCCCCAGCAGAGAACCACACACACACCGGACACGCCTCAGACACCAACCGCCGCAAATACTTTTCCCAATTCATAGCTTTAACCCCTTGAGAGTTTAGAAACGAGCAGCGCCCCGACCCATAGGAGCCGAGACGCCACCCACAAGCGCCTAGTCGCCAAGATTGAACTTGCGCGAAGGCTGGACGGCGATCAAATCAGACACGCCCTTTTTGATATCTTCCAAACCCTCAGAAACCGACGCCGCCAGAGACGGACGACCCCGCAGCGCGTCAGGTGAAACGCCCTCGATCAGCCTTTCAGCTTGCGCCGCCAGTTTAGCAAGCTCTGAATCGTTTGTGATGTTCCGGGCACTGAACAGTTCCAAGAACTCGACAAGATTCCCGACAGACGTGTCACGAAAGACTTTCTTTTTTCCGTTCTCATTTGGCTTTAGCTTGTCGGCCAGATGCCCGACCAGATCCGACAGCCCGACACGCAAAGCGGTCTGGACATCATTTTGAACTTGCTCGAAACGCTCTTGAAGTTTGGCCCTTTCACGTTCAGCCATATCAGCCGGGAGATTGTCGGCAACGCCTAGCGACAGGTAAGACCAGCGCATAGCAAACTTTTCGCGCACTTCAGAAACCGGAGGATAATCCGATTCACGAAATTGACCGTTAAGACGATCGCGCGCCTGATCGCGCTCAGACTCATAGACCGAGAGAAACGACTCGACCAATTCAGAGCGATCGAGAAGAGCACGCTCAAGTTTAACGTCGACAGAGGACAATAAATCCCGAGGCATAATACACACCCCTCGAAAGCCCGTATCAACGTTAATCGCCCGGAGGTTTACCCAGCTTGTCAGAGCATTATCAAACGACCCCACCGCAGCATATTCAGGACCGACGAAGAGCACCTTGCCGAGCTTCAGACGCGCCTTGTCCGCATCGCACGTCACCTTGCCCAAATCACCCTTGCGAATGTTCCCCGCACGCGAGAACGACAACCGCATGAGAACCGAATTATTGACGACTGAATTCATAATTTCACCTTACTTTTTACTAACTTAATACCTTGAGACTTCAAAAACAGACGACGCGCCCACCCATAGGAGCAGGCAACGCCGCCAGACGACGCTAGTGCCTATGGACTTCCTTTCCGTGTGTGTGTGTGTGTGTGTGTGTGTGCTTGCGCTTGGTGCGCGTCGTATCGCCCCCCATACCCCGAGCCAAATCGAGCAAAAACGCTTCAGCATTTGCATGATTTGGCATTGATATTTTATCTGTCAATATCTTGAGAGAACCATCGGCCAGTATTTCGACCTCTAATGTATCTTTAGCCATGATTTAACCCTTTTGAAGTAGGAGCTTTCCCGAAGCCCCCTGTTTAACGCGCCACCCGAACCGCGCCGCTTGTTTAGTCACGAGCGTTGACGTATAGGCACGCTTAACACTTGCCGTCACCGTCGACACGTCACGAGCCCCGGACACGCTCAGAGAGCCGTCAGCATAGCGCAGCGTGATATACTCACCGCCCAGATAACCGATCACGCGACCCGTCAGAACGTCACCAGAAGTGAACCCCAGCGACCGCACCGCAGCAGACAGCACCGCAGGCACCACGGCCCCCAGATCAACCTTAGATATTTGCATACTCATGCAAGGCATAATAAACCACCTTCCTATAGTTTAACCGAACGACCCGCAGCAGGCACACCAGCACCCGCAGCAGAGTGACGAAACACGCCAGCAGTTGACGCAGACAGAAAACGCCCCGACGCATACCGCCGAAGGCTGTCAATCGATTCAGGGCTGGACGTGCAAAGAGGCACAACATATTCAGACGCTTCCGACAGAGGCACGCCGAGCCGCTTAGCATTCTCGCAACACGCTTCAATTTCACGCCCCACCCACCCGGACGACGCCGGAACCGTGTCACCCATAGGAAGCTCAAACTTGCGCTTGTAAATGTCCCAGATGCTAGCGCCTTCGTCAGCGCTCGGGAGGTCAAAGAAAAACCACGGGAGCTTAAACCGCGCACGCATCTCGGGAGGCACGCTTTCAACACCGTTCGAAGTAGCAAGGCACACCACGCGACCCCGCCCGATAGCATCGACCACCGCCAGCCCCGCCCGGAGGTTTTCTTCACTTTCCCCGACGATGCCGCCACGCATACCGCCCAGATCGAGCTTGACCGTCGGCACGCCCCACAGACCGCCCAGCGCCTTAGCCAGAGCAGACTTGCCCGAGCCCGGATGCCCGAGCAACATTGAGCCCGTGACGGCGTTATCTTGGAACCATTCGAGCAGCGTACCAAGGAAGCCAGTCGACACGCCGCTTGTGTCACCTTGATTGCCAAGTATCTTTTCTATCTCGTCGAGAAACAGAACGCACCTCGGTTGAAACTCATCGGCCCAAGGACGGGAAAAGAACTTTTTAGCAGACGCCAACCCGCCCAAATCATCAAACGATTGACCGCCACGCCAGACAGACAAGCCCTTAGTTTGTTCGATCAGCTTGCGCTTGCGGTCCCAAAGGCTATCGAGATCGATTCCCGCTTTAGTCAGAGACAGAGCAAGAGACTGTTCAGCCCCGAACGCAGACACGCCCGACAGAGCATTGACCGACGCCGCCACCGTACCCGTATCAGGAGCAGGCAAACCAGCATCATCACAGAGCGAGCCCACCATAGCCGCCAGCGCCTGATCGTCAGGTAATGGGTCAGACATCATCACTACATCATTGACCAATTCAGACGGCAGCGACCACCCGACGCCGCCCACCATAACGACACACGCGCCCGAACTTTTCAGAGTGTCGCGGAGATTCCAAACCCCTTGAATCATCGGCAGCACTTCGGGAGCCTCAAACACACGCGACCACCCGAGCAGCACCGCGCAACCGTCAGCAGGCAACGAAGCGCACAAGCTCAAAAACTCAGCCGGATTCCCGGTTACTATCGCAGGATCTTGACCCGCGCAAACAGTATTGACCCAATCAGCGCCAGCCTCATTGACCCCACAGGCACCCCGGACAATATCCCACTGAACGACCGCAGCCGCGCCGGGAGCACTATCCACAGGAGACACCACACGCAGCACCCCAGCAGGATCGACAGTGTCGACACCCAGCAAAGGCACACCAGCACGCCGACAACGCTCATAATTCTCTTGTAACTTGCTCATGATTTGAACCCTTTCACTTTCTCTTTTTGTAATGCAGCCTTGAGACGCTTTTCAGCATTATCCATTGCCCGATCTTTCGCACTATCCCCGGTCCCCTCATAGTCTGTAAAGTTACCCGTCGCATACAACAGCGCGTACACTTGCGCCCGTGTCAGATCAACTTTCATGACTTGAACCCTTTCAACGTATCAACCACACAACCAACAAACGCACACAACCAACCAGCGCAGCACAGGAGCCCCCCAGCAGCCCCCACAACGCACGAACCCACCAACACGCGCCCGAAGGCGCACGCAGCAGGAGCCGACGCCACCAGCGCCGGAACAGCCTCGACAATAGCCTCATGATGACAAGTGATCACAGCACCACCCCAGACAGCACAGGCCCATACGCATACCCATACGACGCAGCCGACAAAGACACCAGCGCCACCGAACGAGGACGACAGTGCAGCGGGTAACCCGTCACAGTCTCACAGCGCAACCAAACCCCCTCAATAGGCATTCTCTTGACTTCCAACACCTGACACAAACCATGCAGAGCATGGTCGACCCATTGCCCCACGCTTACCGACTCAGACCTTCCCACTAACTCACTCATAACTAACTAACTCCCTACTAGCGGCCATCTTAGCCGCACTCACTTACCACTTGCCGAGCCCCCCACCAGACCCGAACACTAACCTATCGAACCCACATCATACAAAACCCCCTAATCAATTGCAAGCCCTAAATGCAAGACACTTTGACCGCTTTCCCCTCGACACAAACACACACCAAACACCAACATGCAACACACAACCAAAAACCCGCAGGAGAACCACACCTTGACAACTAGCAAACAATCCACTAAAACAAGCACAAGCGCCAAGCGTAAGAGAGAGAGAGGAAAAAGGATTGTAAAGGGAAAAGGAGAGAGAGAGGGAATAGACAAGCCCCTTCCCCCCAGCAGGCAACCCGGATATATCCCGCCGCAATGCAGACCAGACCCCAGAAACACAGACCCAGCAAAGCCAGCCGCAGACCCAAAAGAAGAGGAATTTTGCAATTTCATAGCGCAAAACTACTCAGGGGCCAAAGCCTACCAGATAGCGGTAAATCCCAAATGCCCGAACAAAACAGCCAGCCGCCGAGCGTCAGACCTACGCAATCGGAAAGACCTTGCACGCCGAATCATAGCCACGCAAGCAGAGATAAAGCGCCACGCGATACCGAAGGCACCCCAGAAGGAGCCCGAGCCCCCGCAGGAAGCCCCGCAGGAGCCCCAGCACGCCCCCGCAGTCAATAGCCAAGTATTGACACGCGACGACCTAGCCCAAGTGATTTCGCAAGCAGTCAGGCAAGCCAAGACCAGCACAGAGAAAACCCAAGCCGTTAAACTTGCTCAGAGCTTGCTAGGGCTAGACGATCAGGGAGACGCGCCCCCGGTCGACCCTTGCGCCCTTATTCAACACCTAGCGCAGATCGCAGGCAGGAGCCCCCAAGACCTAGCGAGAGAGGCAGGAGGCCTTCGCGCCATGCTTGAGCATGTAGCCGAGTACAGCAAAGCGCCCCCTTCGCTACTACGCCGCACAGTAGGCGCATGGTATCGGCACCTTTGCCAAGAGGACACACCAGAGGACACAGGCACGCCGGAAGCGTAACCCCGTATGCACTTGTTGCCGGATGGACAGTCCGACAACACCGAGCCAGCCCACTACGCCGAGCCCAGCCCCAGCCCCTAGCCACCGGGGACCGGGGGGGGGGGACATGGCCGCGCCGTGGTCCAGTATAGATGCTCTTCCCCTGTTTCTGGCCATTTTTGAAAGTGTCTTGCGTTTTCCTCTTGTCAATGATGTGAGAGTGTTGGATAGTGTTGATTCGGTACGAGGTGAGTGAGTAAAGAAAGGTATGTGGTTATGCGACGAGAGAACGAGAACCTTGGTCGGGTATTTGATCCTGAGAACAACGAGAGACTTCGTGATGCGCTTGATGCAGTGATGGATGCGTCTGGAAGCGAAGCGTTGATTGTTGTTTCTTTTTCACGGGGAGGGGAGCTTCCTGAGTTGAATTCTGTTTACGGGACGGATGGTGGTGCTTGGTTGGGGCATCTGGTGGTTTGGTTGTCCCGTCATGTTGCTGATGGAATGACTCGTGGGTTGAAGGCTTTGCATACAGAGGTCTTTGGTAGCGATGCCGATGACAACGGTGGACACAGGCCGGGGCGCGAGCAGAAACCGCCGGGGGTTCCTGACAGACCCCTCCCGCAGGATGATGACGAGAACCTGCCGTTCTAAGAAGTAACCCAAAGGTGCCCTCGGGGATGCAGAGTCCCCGATGGCTGATGGAGGATGGAATGAAAAACAGCAAACAACTACG
>Ga0208299_1001125_pt1 | contig 20981 bp, 44 predicted proteins | sample 15_taG_FD_184089 | JGI IMG/M metagenome (GOLD analysis project Ga0208299, IMG submission 184089) | Marine viral communities from the Subarctic Pacific Ocean - 15_ETSP_OMZ_AT15312 metaG (SPAdes) (version 2) | ecosystem: Environmental > Aquatic > Marine > Oceanic | place: Pacific Ocean | collected...
GTATAGCATCGGCTCTATAGTCCATTGGGCTGCAACTAAAAAGCCTGCGCCCATATATCCTATCCTACTAGCTAGTCTTTCGCTTGGTGTTAATCTTCTGCTTCTTACTAAAAATCTAAGTATATTCTTATTCATTATCTGTATGAACCTCCACCTAACCATAATACAAAAGATTTTCTAATTCCTTTTGTTACTGGCGTTACTCTGTGTAACATGTATGACGGAAAAGTAAAAACTGTTCCACCTGCTTTAGCCACAGTGTGGAATGGCCCATCCATTGGTCCACCTGAGTAGTACTCTAACTCACCACCTTCATAATCTTTTTCATCAGATAATTGTACAGTCATAGATATTTTTCTCAAAGATCCAATCTCTGGTCCTATATCTTGATGCCAATCATAATGACCTTTTTCTTTAGCATCATACTCAGTATACTGGATCATTTCTGGTAAACCATAAATGTCAAAATTCCATAATTCATTATTAGCTTGTTGAGCGTAGCTTAACAGCTTTTCATATATCCACGCGAATTTATCGTTTTGTGGTATCCATTTAATGTTACTTTTACGTTGTTTCATTTCCTTGTCATGATCCGATTTAGAAGCAAAAGTATGTGCCTTTTGAAAAGGAACTCCTTTCAAGTCTTTCTCTATCTTGTCTAATTCTTTTCTATTAAAAGCTTTTTCAAACACCATCCAATTTTGTGGTAATGTAGGTTTTTGAGCAGCTGTAAAATGTAAGTTAATTGCCATAATTTTATTGTTTTATTTACTCCCAAATATCTTGAAAATCCTCGCCTTCGTTTGCTTTGCTATAGTCTGTTGACCTGATCGCAAAGAAGTCAGTGTGAGTATGCCCACCAGTAAGATGGTAAAACCAATCAAGATTTTTAGCAGATTCTTTTTCATATTTAAATATTGATTTATAACCTAACTCTTTTAATTTTTCGTTAGATCTTTTTCTAATAAATTGTTTTAAGTCATGTGATGATAAATTTTCTAAATCACCCATCTCAAACATCTTGTCTATATATTTTTCTTCTAATTCTACCATTGTTTTAGCAGCATTGTAAATATCCTTTTCACAATCTTTTAATAACGTAGGTATTTCATCACACATATGTTTAAATAGTTGACAACCCATTTTTGAATGTAAAGACTCATCTCTTACAGACCATTTCATTTGTTGACCTATTCCTTTTAATAAGTTTCTTAGTTGAAAACTATATAATACAGCAAACGCAGAGTATAAACTAACACCTTCTGCGAAAGCTGAAAAAACAGCTAATGATTTACCAATACCAACGGGGTTGGTACCTTCATAACTAACTAAGTTATCAAATCTTTCAGCTGTAGCTGGTTCATGTAAGAAAGCTTCAAAATCTTCCAATCCTAAAGTTTCGTTAAGATAACTATATGCTACCGCGTGTATAGTTTCTTGTGAACCAAACATCATTGCCATTTGTTGTATTTCATGTTTTGGAAACCATGATACAACTTTTTGAGTCCAATAATCACTTACCGCACACTCAGTCTGAGCGAAACCTAATAGGATATTTCCTACTAGGTTTTTTTCAGATGTTGTTAACTTTTCATTCCAATCTTTAACATCACCCGACATTGGTATCTCGGTATGTAGCCAAAAAGCTTGAGCTTGTTTAAGCCACCCTTCTGTATAGTATTCTGGATACTCAAAAGGTTTGTATGGTATACGTTCGTCAAATAATCCCATATTAATCGTAATGTAAAGTTAAACAAATATCAAATATAAATACATAAAATACATGATCTATTTTATTGTTATCCCAATCAGGATAATTTCTATATCCAAATAATAATCCTTCAAATAATCCAAAACTTATTTCCCATCTTGTTAAATTCATCTTCCTTGTCCTCTGTATTTAGTTCCACAATAATACTTACCAGTTTTCTGGTTAGTATGTCTATTTTTTGAGTGTATACCCGGTCTTTTCTTTCTAGGCCTATGTTCATAGGCTCTTATTATCATTCTAGCCATGCTTCTGTATTAATTTAATTGTTTCATCACACTCTTTTTGATTCTGAGGTTTATATAACACTGAGTTTAAATTATTTTCTGCATAATGCTTAAATAATTTCCATCTCATTGGAAAAGCTTCGTTAGCTCTACCTTTAGTTTCAATTATAAAACCCTTACCTATAAAATCAGGAGTATATTTAATTGGTAATATCTTTTTATTACCCCTATCTTTATAATCTCCCTTTCCATTAGCACATCTTTCATAACAGGTTTTATTTAAATCAAAACCTTGAAAGATTGTATATGTACTTCCTTCGTACGCTGCGGGTATCTTAGCTGCTTTTAAAGCCTTATACATATACGCTTCTAACCCACTAGCAAACTTGATCCCGTCGATAGTAGTTTTCTTACTAACAACAGGACCTCGTTTTCTTCTAATTTTTCTTCTCATCTTCAATACATCTTTTAGCTGCTTCGATATACAATAACGCATCCATTATCTCCTCTTGTACATCAACTAGAAACATATGTAAATCTTTTTTACCTGTCTCTATCTCGTTGTGCATTGTTTGGCCATATTTATTTTGACCTATAATACTACGATCGTCCATCTTCCTTAGTACTGCTCGTACTATCTTATCTGTAGTTTTAATCTGCATCCTTAACAAACGTTCCGTTAACCATCTTTCCTGTACGTTTAGATATTACGTTGTATGCTTCTGCTATACACGTTTCTATATATACTCCATTTAGATGTGCTAAATTAGTTAATACTACTACCATATCACCTATGGCATCTATAATTTCTGTTTGATCTTTTTCTAAGGTTGCTTTAGCTAACTCACCCATTTCTTCTTGTAGTTTAATAAGTTGGGTTTTAGTATCTCCTTTCTCATAAAGACCTCTATCTTTAGCCCACTCTCTAATGTTATCAAACGTTTTAAGAGTTTTACCCTTAAAAGGTTTAGATCTCCAATTATCTTGTGATAATTTCTTCATGTAATACATTTCATCATCATTAAAATTAGCAAATGCTTTGTTATATACATAGCATCTATCATGATTATACATAGATGTTTTTACATTATTCATTATCCAGCTAATTGAAGAAGTGGTAATCTCAAAATCACCGTGTTCTGTAGACCACTTCATTCCTATACTGTCAAATAATCGACCTTTTAATTTGTCGATTGGACATGGGAAAGTTGTGGTTTGTTCTGTTATGTTTATATTCATATTAGTTTTTGGTTTAAGGTTTTTATATGGTACCATATCTACTCGGTAGCCATATTCTTTTTGTAATTGTAGCTCTAACGAAGATATATGATCTATATCTTGTGAGCTCTCTAATACTTCATATTCATCAGGATTATAGCCTTGTTGTACTGTGACCCGGTTATTAAGATCACACGTAACACCTATCTTTTTACCTGGAATATGATATAAATAATAAGTCATATTTATTTTTCTAATTTATCGTTGTATATATGCATGTTGTGTGCGTGATGATAATACCACCCGACGTCCATAGACAGTCTCTCTGCAATCATCTTCTGTAACATACTAAAACAGTATTGATCATTACAGAAACCGTACCAGAGATCATTAGATCTCATGTAAACAGACATACATAATTTGTTTTGTATTATTGAAAATTGTACCGCGTAAGTACAAGGAGTGTCGTTTCTATATTTACTCCATTCTTTCGCGTCGTAAATGCTTATAGCCGCGTGTCTAGTATCTGGTTTGTCTTTAAGCTTAGCAACGACATAATCTATTTGATCATTACGTTTCCATTGATAACCGTAATTACTATTTACGTTACCATTAGCATCTGCCATTCGACACCAAATAGGAGGTACTTTACCGTAGATCTCACCTAGTTTATCTATGTTCTGATCTCCAGATAAATACCATTGCCATTCAGCTTCAGCATAATCTGATTTCCAATCTCTTATTGGATTTGTTATGTGGTTATCCAAAGGATTTTTTATATAAAAACCACAATTAAATATTGCTTTTGTATTATCGAAATCTTGACCCTGCCCGGGTATACATTCCCATAAATCGTTAAAAGCATGGTTTGCGTTGTAATAACTATTTTGCATATTTTTTATAATAATAAGTTTGATATTCTGAAATCTTCTCCCATATAGTATTTTTTCCATAAGATTCAGGCGATGTTCCAATTAACTTTCTATTTGGATATATACCTTTCTCTATATCAATATACCACATAGGAACTCCCCATTCAGACTGTCTAGGTGTGATACATATATTATTATCATAACACCATAAACAAGCCTTTTCTTCCTCATCATTCCTACTATAGGAACCCATAGAGAATTTTCTAGTTTTCCCACGGAAGGGCATCTTTTTCTTTATCTAAAACATTAACTTGCGGTATATAACTACCAGATCTTGGTTCCCAAGTAAAAAACGATTCAGCACCGTTTTCACCTAAGTTTTGGAATTTAACCTTTAATACTTTTACTTTAGTATTTTTAGCTTCATAATCTCTATGAACTAATAGTCCATGATAACTCGCGTCATACCATTCTCCACCACCTTTTATATTATACATGTTTGGTTCTTCCATTTTTCCATCTTGGTTTTTATACATTTTTGTTGGATGTGCTACTATAAATGTTAAAACATCATACCTTTTACAAAATTGTTCTATTTTAGCTAAATAGTCCATGGTATATCTATTAACATCATCCGATGCCGCATTTATGTCTCTTACTTTATTATATGGGTCGATAACAAGGCATTTAATACCTTTTCTTTTAACTAATTCAGCACCTTTTTTAAGTATAGATTCTAAATTATATTTATCCATATCGATAAAGTAATAGTTATCATTCACGTGGTCTGAAACTTCTTTCCATTTTTTACCATCAATATCACTAGGAGATGGCATGTCTTGCCATGTCTTCCTCATTAATTTATGAGCGTGTAAATATATGGGTTGATTCTCAGGACTAGCAAATGCTGTCTTCCAGCCGTATAGTTTATTATAACCTACGACCATTTGATCCACAAAATCAGACTTACCACTACTAGGTATACCAGTAACAGTGATAAACTGGCCGGTATATGTGGAAAAAATCTTGTCAAAATTTTCAAGCCCAACTTGGAAACCTGGTTTAAAACCGTGTTGCACAAAGTCTTTAAGGTCATCTTCTACGTCTTTTAGTGTTGATACATTTTCTAATGGTACCTGCGAAGCAATGTGTATAGCATTCTTTAATTCCTCTGGTCCATGAGACACTAAATACTCGTTAGCATCTTTACAATCTTTAAAGTCAACTAAGAAACAATTTTCTGCTCCTAGTCTTCTAATAAATTCTTGTTTAAGCATAGTTCCAGGTTCATCTGCATCTACCGCTAGAATTATTTTTGTTTTATCTTCAAAATAATCTATACAATTATCTAAATAATCTAAGTTGTTGTGATTTAACGTTGCTCCATTAGGAACTGATATTACGTTAGGCACACCTGCCTCATGTAATGATAATACATCTATCTCTCCTTCAACTATAACACATGAATCATGACCAACAATACTATTGATATTGTAAAATACTTTTTCTGCTCCTTTATAAAGCTTAAAGTTTTTTCTACCATCTCTATATTTAATATTGATCAGTTGATTACCTATGAAGTAATTGAATTTAATCGTGTTCTCTTCCTTTCCAGTTTGAGGCATAAACTCAGAACCCTCTGAAACATTTAACTGCTCCAAAGTATTCTGAGTTATTCCTCTAGACTTAAACCATTCTACGACTTTACTACTAGGAGCTTTATGAGTTTCCGTAGAAAAACTCGGGCGAACATATTCGCGTTCACTAGCACCCTTACGTTCGTAAGTATGTAGTTGATAAGTCGAATTACAGTTGTGGCAAGTACCAAGACCACGTTCCCAATCATAAGAAGAACATTTAAGCTTCTTATTCCCGGGTTTCCTGTCATGAGAACACAGAGGACAAACCCCCTGTGTCTTACCCACTTCAAGATCGTATTGATTGAAGTTATCAATCAAAAACCCATTGATCTCTTTATTTTCTACTTGCATCTATAATTATTTAAAATGGTAAATCTTTGTCTTCAACTGGTGATGCATCTACTACCTCTACTTCTTTAGCATCTACATTGTTTTTAACACTAGGGTGTTCTGGTTCTCCTACTCTTGGAATAGGTTGAGGGAACACGTCGTTTGTCCAAACTACTTTAACATTACCTAAGTAAGCTTTAGCAGCTCTAGATTCACGTTCTTCTCTAGTTTGATCAACTGTAACATATCCTTGATTGTTAAATTGATCTGGCGTATCATTAATCGTAATAGCTATAGGTATATACTTACCCTTTTTACCTACGATAATTTTATCTTTAGGTATAGCGGTTAGATTAATACTTGTTTTTATTATTCCTGCCATAATTAATAAGCATTTAATTGGTTAAACATACGAGACATCTGATCTTTTGTAGCACCAGATCCTCTTCTTAAATTGTCTACAGCTTTAACATGACTTTGATTTGCATAAAAGTTGTTAACGCTTGTAGTCATTCCTGTTACATCACAGGTTCTTTTTCTAGTTCTTGCCATAAAATTAATTTTAAAGTGTTTTACTTATGAAAAATTGTTTTGGATCGAAATCCTTGGATTTAAAGAACAAGTCATAAGCTTCCATTGCTCTTTCTACCTTATCTTCTCCAGATCTATAAAATTCATCTGAACAATCAAACATTCCTATTTGATGTGTGTTTTTATCTACAACTATAAATAACATATCATACCCAAATAGTTTCCTATATACATATGCTTGTGAGTCGTAGTTATATCTAAAAGCAGAATTCCTAAATTTATTAATATCTGCTGTGGTCTTCAAATCAATTACTAATTTGTCACCATGACTTAATACATCACATTTTCCTTTCCACATATAATTACCAATTTTAGTTATCATTGGTTTTTCATATTCAACCCAATCTCCTTGTATTAAATCTTTACATATTTTATTACTCAATACTTTCTCACTCATCTTCTCAATCATATCTACCTCATGTTGTAATAAACATAGTTCTCCTTCAGACATTTCTTTATACAACTTTGTATTTCTAGTAGTAGAAGGTATAATCTTATACTTTTTTAACTTGTTTGGTTCTAGAATAGTTGTGTGAAAATAACCACCAACTAAAAAAGCTGTTGTTTGTTTTAACTCTTGTCCATACGCTAAAGGATTATTTAATAATACCCCTACATCTGAACTACTTAAATATTTTCTCCCGAACTTACCATAATAATCTGCATCATTAGATAACTTCTTTAGAATTTCTTTCTTATTCATTTATAAAGTTGTTAGTTCTTTTTCTTGTTGTGAAGTTAATTTATATTTCTTTTTGATAGCGTCTAACGTGCCTCCAGATTTAATATAATCTTTAGCGGAATCCATTGCTATTTTATTTATAGCTGGTTTAGCCGTTGTTTTATTAGATTTTACTATAGGATTTTTACCATGCGTATTAACAGCATCTGAATCCTGTGTATCATCAATTAGAAATAAATTTCCTAAAGCATATTTCTTACCATAAGAGGATGCACTACCAAATTGTTGAGGTGTCTGCATACCTTTTTGTAATAAATCTACTCCAACCACAGCTTTAGCCTCTATTACCATACCCTTTTCGTCGTGTATAGCAGCAGTTGATTCAATAACAGGCATAGGGTTTTCAGCTATTAATTTTTCATTAACAGTTACGGTTACGCCTTGTTCTAATAAATGTGGTTTGATTGCTTCAAGAATGTCTTCGGCGCTTCTGAAATAATATTTGCCGAATGAGTTAAATCTACTTTTCTTCGATTTAAACTTTGTCTGGATCGTAGCCAGTTTTTGTTGTAAAGTCATAATTTAATTTAATTTTAGTCTATATATATAATCACACGTTTATTAAACGCTTTTAATATTATATGCACTCTAACTTATAGATAATCAAGTACTTGTGAAGCGTCTACGTTGTCTATAAGTTTTTGCACTGCTTGTTTTTTAAGTTGTGATACTCTTACATAAGCACTACTACCTTCTATGTTTATTTTCTTAGCTATTTCAGATGCTGATAATTTATCACAACCTAATCCATAACTAAATTTTAAAACATCATATTCTTTTTCATCTAAATGTTTTCTTAATAAACCATCTAAATAGACATTCAACATATCTATGTTATATGGTTCTGATTTATCTGGTATTTGATAAACCATATCATCATCATTTTTAGGTTTTTCATCTATACTTAAAAATATAGAGTTAAAAAATATTTCTAACATTTTCTTATCTCTACCAAAGTTTTTACGTATTTCGTTCAACTTATGTTCAGGTATTCTCATATTACCTCTATTTATGTCAATACCTCTGCGTATTGCTCCTCGTATTCTTTTAGATAAAAATGATTTAATAGTTTTCTCTTTATCATCAGATTCATCTAATTTTTCTCTTACAAGTTTATGCACTGCTAAAGTTAATCCAGCGCTACCTTCTTGTATCATGTCCATTATAGTCATTACACCACTAGCTTGTGCTCCAGTTGAGAATTTTCTAGCTATATTTTCTACTAAAGGTAGAAATTTTATAACTATTTGATTATTTGTCAATTCATTGTAATCATCAGTATCAGGTAGTGCAGCTATTGAAGTTTGCACATCTTCTTTCCATCTGACGTAATTATCTATATTATATTTCCTCATTTAATATTTGTTTTTCATGTTTTAATTCTTTACTCATATTTCTATGTATTGTTCTTTGTGAGACTCTTAGTAATTCCGCTATTAAACGAATAGTTATTTTATTACTACTGTCATTTATATCTAACATGCATTGATAAATAGTTTCTTCATTTAGTTTACTACGACCTATCAATTGGCCCACAATACTCATTTTCTCATTCAATGATAACCCGCTATTGTCTTTAAATATAACTTTGCGAATTTTATTCTTAGGTGGATCACCACCTTGTTGTAATACATCTCCAATCATGCTCTCTAATAATCTATTTTTAATAAAGAAAGTAACAAAACCGTTTTCTTTATCAGCGATAAATCGTGCTAAAGTAACAAAATCAGAGTTTAATATATTATCCATGTTAAGATAATAAAGTACTAGGAAATGCCATTTAAGTGATTTATAAGTAGTTATCTTAGCCCTACTAGCGAAAAGTGTATAGCATTCATACGTACCATTTTCATAATACATGTATTGCTTATTTTCCGATGTTGGTTTATCATTAACAGGAAAACTTCTATAAATAATTCTCCTCTCATTTAACCACTTTATATTTCTATCTTGTGACATTAGCTTTTTACTTATTATATTTTTATAAGCTATTGTCCCAGTATCTCAACTGAGACATTCTCCCATTTTCCACCTTTTAATTTTTTATTAACTAAAAAATCAATTCGGTTTGTAAATCTTTTATTCATTCTATCTTGTACAGTCCATATACCGTCAAGTTGCCCTGCCCCGGTAATATTTACTTTTACGCCAAATATCAATCCTTTTTCTTCTAAATCTCTAGACACTGCTATCCATCTATGTGATTGAGGATTTTCTTTATTAATATGTGCTCCTGACGCAGTAATAAATGGAGTACTATCAGTTTGCTCTGGTACTGCATGATAAATCGTAGCAGTAACCATTATTATTTGTAGTATATTACTCATTTTCTTTTAGTTTTTCTTCTAATAAAGGACATTCTTCATAATGCCATGCTATTAAATCTTCATAATAGCCACAAAATTTACATTTACTCATAATTTCTTATACATTTATAAAGTGGATGTCTATAACTTCCAGCTTTAGTTCTTTGAAAATAGGTAAAGGTGGCACGTTTCCCAATGTAATCAGTGACATTGGTTAGCATATCGGCGAGGTCTTTATAATTATAACCCTTGCCCGGTGGACATCCGAACTTTACGCCCTCATCATCTTGCATTATGAACTTACCTAACGTGCCTGTCCTTTTACCCTGTCCAACTTCGTATCCGATAATAGTTGCTTCAGTATCGGAAAAATCTTTAAATTTCATTAAACCAAAAGATCTACCATGTTTATATGGTGTATTAGTTCTTAATATAGAACCTTCATATCCTTCAGCTAATCTTCTTGTATGAAAATCTTTCGCAGCTTTCATACTTTTAACTCTCTTAGTTTCAACATAATGTATACTTGGTGAATATATATCAGAGCAAACTAGTTGATCTAATCTATATCTATAGTTTACTACATTACTCATTGATGTATTAGTATAATCATACACGTGATATTGTGTTAATCTACGTGCCTCAGATCTGTCCTCGTCTGTTGGTTTTTGTTTTCTGACTAAGGATATTATTTTTTCAAAATCGTCTTTTAGATCGTGATTATACAATTCACCATCTAACACCATAGCTGGATGTTGTTTAAAGAATTCTTGTAATTCTTCTTCAATATGTTGTATATTCATAAATTGTTTACCTGTACGAGAAAACGCACCATCTTTAGTAAACAGACAGCGAACGCCATCTAATTTAGGTTGCATGTAAACAAACTCTTTAAAGTCTATTCTGCTTTCGTCTAGCTTGTGTGCTAACATTGCTTTTATCATAGTTGTTCTAATTTTCTTTCTAGTCTTCTTATTTTATTATATATTATTTTTGCTTTTAAATATTCTTCTTTTTCTTCTAACATAGACAATACTGTATATAACCTAGCTAGTTCAGAAGCTATTATTTCTTCTTCATTTGATAATATATTTAACGGGTAAATGTCACTAAATCTATCCATGATTCTTTGAAACACTTTATCTGCTAATTCGTTCAATATTTTATCATTATTTATAAATCCGTTATCATTATCCAAACCCATTCGTATTTATTTTGTGTTTATTATGTTCTCTATTTCTTTCAATTTCTGTGTTAATCTGTTATCTTTTTCAAAATCAGTATAATCCATGTCTTTCTTATATTTAGATATAATTCTATTTGGTTTTAAAACAAATTCACATTTATTAGTGTATTGATTATAACAGCTAATCCACATATCATCTGGTTGACCTGTCCATATTACATAAGTATATTGATGATCAATCTCATCTGGCTTACAGTATAAGTAGCAACTGTCATAATACATGTCATGTACTAATTTTGCAGCTAATCTGCTACTGTCACCAAGCATATTATTATTTGCTCTAATCCAATTAGCTAATTGAACTCCTTGCCATTCAGGATAACCATCGTGATGTAAATACATATTTACAAAGCTATTGTCATCTAAATGTGTAGGGTTTTGAGCAAATCCAAGCTCGTGGTTTTGTGCGTAATCCCTATGGATCACCATTGTTAAATTTCTTGTACTCATAGTGTTTCTCTTATCATTATATCAGTTAACTTGTCACATAACTGATCATAATTAGTTTCATTTATATTATATTCTTGCTTACCGTTTACATCTACTGTAACTCTCCACAATACTTCTTGTTTAAATTTTTTCATTTTATTTTTTATCTAATCCGTCTCCGAAAGCATATATTATTACTGCCATAAATCCAGCAAATATACCTAACATCATAAACGCTTCCATTTCTATACTCATTTTATTCCGCCTTTATTTATTGTTAATCTAATCTCTCTGATATAGTTGTGGAATTTACTCCATTTATCAGATTCTTCTTCAAAGTAAGAATGTTCTATTCTTCCTTTCATTTCTTTTTCTATCAATGATAACATAGTTACCATAACATCTTTACACATCATTGCTTTATTTCTTTAAATAGTCCATGGGCCATTAGCTGATGACCTTTCTTTAAACAACGCCAACCCAAGGTGACAATAGTTTATTATATCTGCAAATCTACTTTCAATAGTTTCTGCTTTTTTAAGATTAGCATCATTTAAATGCGCATAAACACTCGATATTTGTTTATCAAAGAATGCTCCCCAAATCTTAAGCTCTGTAGTATTTAATCTTTCTGCAGTATTCTTAAAATTAGCTAGCACGTCTAAATCTTGTTGAGTGTATTCAGGTCCTTTAGATTTCATTATTTCTTTTGCCATAAAATCTAATGCCTTACTTAATTGTTGAAATTCTTTTTGTGTCATATCTTTAATCTAATAATATCATGTAAGCTTTAGCGTTGTTTTTTCTAAACCAATGTAAAGCTCTTTCAAAATCTCTTACTACTTCGGATTCTATATGTCCCATGCCAAATATCGCCTGAGCACCTACTATAAAATCATACATAGACAGTTCTTCTGCATTTAATTCACAGATTTCTCCACTGAATGGATTTTTCACTGTATCTCCTTTAGGATATAATTCTCCTTTAAACCATTTAGGTAATTTACTCTGGTTTTTCCCACTCGTCATAGTCTCCATTATTTAATAGTTCATCTTTCATATTTTCGAATAGTCCTTCGTATTCATCTTCGTAAGCATATGTAAATGCTTCAGCTATATCATACTCCATATCTTCAGCGATATATGAATCAATCCATACACTACCTCCATATCTTAAAGCTTCTAATGCTCTTTCCATAAAATCTTCATTACCTTGATAGTAATAAACATCTTCATTGATATTTATATTACCTCTATGGTTGTCCGTACACACCCATACTTCATAGTCATCAGCAGTTGTTTCACTATAGATTATTATATCTTCGTGACCTTCTGCCCAATTACTAGTTGTATCGAGTTTTGCGTCCCATTTAGCAAGACACCATTCTTTAGCGTCATCACCTTCTAAACCGAAGATAAGACCTGCTTCGTCTTCTAATTTTTCCCTAACTATAGTAGGGTTTAGTATTCTTTTTTTACTCATAGTTATTTATATTCGTTAAATAGTTTATCTCCATACTTCCAATTTATATTACTCCATATAGTGTCATTTGTGTCACTTAAATTGATTAAGTCCCTAATGTCACCCATGGTTAACTCATGAAACATAGTATAAAGATGTAATTTTGCTATTAATATCCTACCAGAATGAGGATATTTCTTAGCACTCTTCTTGATTGCTTTTTTTACTTCTGGTTTTAATTGTTTGTATAAACTCATTTTATTTAATTTAATATCTTACCGGCTGTCACTACGACTGGCTTTGTACAACTGATACCTTAAGGAAGCCAAGGCGTCGATTTACTGTTAAGCCGGTATTTAGTGGACGTGGCAGGAATCGAACCTGCGTTAGTAAGCACTACCTCAATCGGCCGACATCTTACTCTTGCCATTTCACGCCCTAAAAAGAGACAGTGTTTCGGAACAGGTAGTTACCTAGTATTATCATTTATACCGTTTTCTGTTTTATTGAAAGTATGACTGAGATGCTCTAAGGAATACTCCCGCTGAGTCTTACACTCCATTTCGTCTTAACCTTTCAACTAACGTGACCTGTATGCCACTGTCTCCACTGTTAACATTCCTGAGTTCATAACGATCCCTCACCAGTTCAGTTAACAATTACTAGTTATTCGAGGGTGATTCCGATAATATCGATCTTAGTCTATATTAACTCTCCTCTACTCGCCTAGCTTGAGGACTTACATCTGCTTTAGTTACCCGAAGGTGCATCAATGCCTCATACAATTGTGGTTACCTATATCAATTGTATATTTTATCTTTTTCTGTTAGCATCCATTGACAGTTGTCTACTTTATGTCCATGAAGTTCTATCAGTTTTTCATAATCTTCCATATCAAGATCTGCTCTTTTTATATTATATAGATGAACTGTTCCATATTCGTGGTCAAGTACCCATATAAAATGTCTCTTACCTATCTTATCTGCATGATTTCTACAACCTTTCTCATCGTCTTTCATTTCATGCCATTTCTTTATTGAATCACTCATTGTAATATTGATTAGTTGTTACATTTAATTTATTTGCGATTAGCCTAGCGACGTTCGACATCAAGTAACTATGAGCTTCGTTGAATTGGTTGCCTTCAAGGTTCTGGAAGTCGTCGTCGTCTAGTGCCCAATCACATTGATTATATATTTCTTTTATTATTTCTTCTGTGACCATTTTTGCTTTATGATCTAATTCTTTAGTATAACTCATAGTTTTATTTTATTTACAATATTATTATCCAAACTATATCGTATTTGTATTGTAATTTCTTAAATAAAATTCTAACATATAATTTAATCTAGCTATTCCTGAATAGATTTTAGCTCTTGATGTAGTTGTATATTTTTTAACTACAGTTTTATTACCTTCTAAAAATACCCACCTTTTCTCACGTTTATACGTAGGATTTAGTTGATAAGGTGAATGACCAGTGCCATTTTGTTTTCTTACATAACCTGTTTTAAAACACGCTAATCTTAATTTAGGAAAAATAGTAGGATCTATATTACCCCACCTTGTTTTAAGTGATAGTGAAGATACAGGAAATTCAAATTCTCTTGTACCATTTTTCGCTTGTCTTTGTGTAGTTACTTCTTTTATATTATACTCGATCAATAGTGATCTTGCAAAAGAATCTTCTAACATTTGTTGTTCTTGTCTCCAAGTGTAGTTATTATTCATAGTTATTTATTTAGCAATATCCATTTAGTAATTTAAGTAATTCTTTCATACTTAAATCGCCTTCAAGATACATTATCCAGTAATCTAATTTATTATCTTCCATTATTTATTTATTTATTTCTTGCATCCACTTCCAATCTTTTTGAAACATAGTGTCATTTGGTGCATATTTATTATACTTATTTACTAATTCTTCAGTCCAACCACCAATAGATTTTACTTTATCTTCAATGATTTCTCGCTGTTTTGTACCATTTACGTATGCTCTATTGTCATCCGCCATCATATAAGTATGATCATGGTGTTCAAACATTTCTTCTATTGTTAGTTCGTGATAGTATTTAGGCATAGCAATTATTGTTTATTTTATAATAAGATGTATACTTTTTAGAGTAGTTTATTTTATTAAGTGTTATTGTTTTATTATTTTTAGTTAATATAATAGTTTGTGGTGTATTATATATATTAGGATTAGTGAATTTTATTGTGTTCATATTTAGTATTTATATTATTATCCAACTTTAATCGTATTTGGTTTGTAATTTAACATGGACAAACTATCCATAGTGCAAAATATGTTATATAAAATAACGCTGCGATGAATAGAAAACTCACCACAACATCTATTTCTTTCTTGTATTTTTTCATTATACTCCGTATTTTATTATATTTATTACCAAGTTAGTCCACCCGATACAGAATATTAAGAATAATGAAGCGCAAACACTATCCATTACTAGTTCAGTTACACTTCTACCTTTTACGTATTTGTACACTTTATTGTACGTGAATTTAATTTTACTCATAGTTATTTAATTTAATTTAGTTATTATTTCTTCATACAAATAATCTTGTATAATTTCATTATATTTTTCTCTTGAATCAGTTTCTTTATTGAATGGAAACTTCTCTTGTATTTCTTTTATTAATAAGAAATAGTTTAATTTAGAATTATTTGAATTCATAGTTATTTATTTAATTATTAGTTGACATGGTGAGAATCGAACTCACCTCTACTCCAAGATGTCACGTCTGTTCAACTTTATTTAGAGTGGAGAGAACACACCTCAACGCCCACTTCTGTTACTGTAAGAGTAAGAATTAGTTATTAAACTAACTCTTTATCTCTAAGTACTAAAGGTATATTATTAGTTGCAGTGTAAGATTTATACTTTAACCAACATGGTAAGTTAGTAAGTGTTTCTTTCATGATTGAAAATACTTTATCATGATTGTAAGTTATTTTATCACCTTTTTTATTAGTGAATTCAAATGTTACATTTTTTCCGATTAGTGATTGTCTTACGACGAATCTTTTTGTAGTTAAATTACTCATAGTTTTAATTTTAATTTAGTTATTAATTGTTTATTTTAGTTACATTATTATTATCCATTTCAGTTCGTATTTTGTTTGTAAAAGTAGATAATTTGTTTATGTGTTATTTTTGTTATAATAGTATTCCGCAGTGTGTCATAGTGTCATAGTAATATTGTCATTTTGTCATGAATTAATTTTAGTTGAATTGTATGTCAAATTGTCATAATGATTTTATTGTATGTCATTTTGTCGGAATGATTTGAGTTTTGTTATTTTGTTAGTTGTTTTAGATTAGTATATAGTCTAAGTCAAATGAATCAGTTTTAATAGTATAATTTATATTGTTAGATTTCAGGGCTGAGATGGTTTCGGGCATGTCAGTTGTATAAGAAAACAGGATAAATTTGTGTTTAATTGATTGATATTCAGAATCAGCATCGGATAGATAGTGTAATTCAGAGTGAGGAGGTAGTTTAGATAGTAGATTATTATAAGTCATATTATAGTTGTTTAATTGTTTAAAGTGAATTATTTATAATTATTTATTTATTTATTATATATTATTATCCAGTTATAATAGTATTTTATCTGTAAAAATCATAAAAACTAGTTAAGTACGGGCCAGGGGGAGACGTAGGTCATAGGAAAAAAGCCAAAAACTTGGGACGAAATGAGGGGAAAAGGGGGCCGTGGCCTAAAGAAAAATCATTTTAAGTTTACGCAAGGCAAACGGGAGAGGAGGGGCAACACAAAATCTCTATATATCTTATAGTTTTTAAAAAAGTATGACAATAGCTAGTAAATATACTAATAGTAAGGTGCTAATGTCACATATATTATACCTATATAATATTATACTATGTATAATATTTATATACCTACCTATATATATATCCTATTAATAAAGAGCTTGTGTCACATTGCAGTTAAATTTCAAAAAAACCATGTAATTTATATTAAGAGAGATTAACTACGCTAAACAACAATATTATGCCTGGAACAGATTATAAAAAATACGGAAGAATACGAAGTCGAATTGAAAGATTAGAAAAGAGACCTTCAACTTCAAGAAGAGACATCAGAATTGCAAAACAAAAAGGAAAACTTGACGCAACAGACACTGGGCAAATGATTAATGACATCATGCCTGCTAGCGGGAAGCCACCATCCATGCGGTTGAAGCCAATGTTTAATAAGAGTAAGTATAAAAGTTACATAAAAGAGAACTTCAAGAATAAATAAATAATATGTTTGGAGCAGCAGCAATTGGAGCAACAACGGGAGCACGAGCAATATCTGGGGGATCTATGAGAGGATCATCAAATGAACCTAGGTGGCATCAAATAACTCATTTACACGATGATGTTGATGAGCATTCTTTTGAAGATTCTGGTGATAAGAGTAATTTTTCCAACGCTGCACATGATGAAATGAATAACAAAAGAAGAAAAATGCATTCTAAAATAGCTATGATGGATTCTTCAAACATACCAACCTGGATGATAGAAAAAACCATCCAAACTAATGCTCAAAACGAAGAAGATGCCGGCTAAACAAAAGCTATCACCTAAAGCAAGAGCGGCAAAAAAGAGAAGGGATTTAGCTTTCGCTAAAACTTTTGCTAGAAAAAAGAAAAAAGCTGAAAACCAACGTAAGAGACGCGCTGCTAAAAAAGCAGGAAAGGACATAAGAGGTAAAGATTATGACCACAAAAAGAAAAAATTTGTTTCCGTAAAGAAAAATAGAGGAAATTACGGGAAAGGAACCAAAAAAGAAGGACGTAAATAAGGTCCGTCCAACCAAAGTGCCTTAGATAACCTAAAATACCAAAATTATGACGTATTTTTATGCGACTAGATCGTGGAATAGTCAACCACAAATATCCGAAGACTCAATAAACCTTTGGAAACACCTTTCAGACAAGAAAAACTGGAGGATTGTACAACTACCTAACGGATTCTACCAAACAGAATACCTAAACATCGAAAAAGAAGATGTTTGGCACGATGTTACTAGAAGAGAGACTATAGAAAGCGCAGAAGCTGCTATTGATGGAAGCATCGAGCATTATGCTAAGCGAGTAGATTTCTTAAAAGGACCGAAAGTAGTTAAAACTTTTAAATAATCAATAAAATTTAATTAAATGGAATTTAATAACCCGAGTCAGATCGTCAAAGATCTTAATTTTGGCGATAATGCTAAAGATAGAATAATTAGTGGGGTTGACAAGCTAACTAATGCAGTAAAATCAACCTTGGGAGCATCTGGTAAATGCGTAATTTACGAAGATGCACTCGGAAGACCGGTGATTACAAAAGACGGAGTAACGGTAGCAGAATCCGTTGTCTTATATGACCCGGTTGAAAATATTGGTGCGACTTTAATAAAGGAAGCAGCAAGAAATACGGTGAAAGAAGCAGGTGATGGTACTACAACAGCTACTGTCCTTGCTCAATCACTATTAAAAGTGGTGAATGACCCAGAATACATGGGTGAATCAACAAGAAATATTAAAGATGGAATTGAATCAGGATGTAAAAAGGTTATGGAGTACCTTTCAAAATGCTCCACGCCAGTTTCTGGCACTATGGTTGAAAGTATTGCTACGATTAGTTGTAACAACGATGAGAGTCTTGGACGCTTTATTAGTGACGCTTACAAAGGCGTTGGAAAAGATGGAGTAGTTTTATTAGAAGATTCTGAAAACCATGAGACGGAAGTAGAGATAGTTAACGGAGTACAGATACAATGTAAGTTAAAGTCTAACTATTTAATGACAGACAAAGAAAGAGGTGTTTGTGATTTAGATAATCCATGTGTATTAATTGTTTCGTCTCCAATAACAAGTATAAGAAAGATTCAAAACATACTAGAGTATGTAATTAAAAATAAAAGATCACTTTTAATAATTGGTGATGTTGAGCAACAACCCCTTGCGGCTTTGATGGCTAATAAAGTAAAGGGTAATATAAAAGTTAATGTTATCGACTCACCTGGTTTTGGAGCAACAAAAGACGATACTATAGAAGATATAGCTATATTAACAGGTGCTAAGGTTATTAATGAAGCCTTAGGTGATGATCTTGATTTAATAGAAACAGATGTTTTAGGTGAAGCTATAAGATGCGTTACAGATGACAAAAATACTGTTCTACAAATAAATGAATTAAAAGAGGTTATTAACGAAAGATTAAAAGTAGTTAAAAAACTCATTAAGAATGAAAAAAATGGTTTCCTTAAAAAGAAACACGAAGAAAGATTAGCTATGCTTTCAGGATCAGTTGGCATAGTAAAAGTGGGGGCTGATTCCCAAGTAGAGTTAAAGGAGAAGAGGGATCGAGTTGAAGATGCGATTCATGCAACCAAAGCTGCCTTAAAGGAAGGAATAATTCCAGGTGGTGGTATAGCTCTATTAAATGCAGCTAGTAAGATTACTCCAGCAAACCTTGGAGAAAAAGCATTGCTAGAAGCTATAAAAGCTCCCTACAATATTATTCTTGAGAATGCAGGGTTAAAGCATGACCCTGATAAAGAAATGGCTATCGGTATAGGTACAAACGTTATAACCGGTAATAAAGTAAAAATGATTGATGCTGGAATTATAGATCCAGTGTTAGTTACTAAATCAGCACTAAAGAACGCAGTTAGTGTTGTTTCAACTATAATTTCTGCAGATTGTGTAATTTCTAATATAAGAATAGACAATGCAAGCAGTTAATAATTATATAATAATCGATAAGATTAAAGAGGAAACAAAAACTATGGGCGGATTTGTTCTTACTGAAGATCAGAATAAAGAAGTAAGATATTTAAAAGGTAAAATCCTTAGTGTTGGAAATTTAGTAGAAGGTGTTAAACCAGGTAATATTATATATTATGATAGAAGAGCTGGTCATAACATCGAATTCAAAGAAAAGCTACACCACGTTATAAAAATTCAGGATGTGGTTATAGTGGAATAACAATTGCAATTTAATATAATCGTGCTGAAATTATTGTTTAACCCTTAAAATCTAGAAACATGGCAAAGACTAAACACCTTTACTTTTGCTCTGGCGCTGCTGATGACACTGGTGGTACTGAAGAAATAATCATGGTTCCTGTTGACAACGTATCTCATTATGAGGTAGCTGGAACAGCGAGTCTTGATATATTTTTCAAGCAAGGTGTGATCCAAGAAAGCAACACCGATGCAGCTGGCACTGACAGCTCAAAAGTAAGATTAGTAGTAACAGCTGGATCTGGGAATATGAAAGCAGTATTAAACTCTATCGCAAAACTTATAGCAGATCCTTATGGAGATGCTTTAGCGGTTGTTGCGGATGATGAAAATTCTGTTTATTGTAATTCTCTGATTACATCTGTGAACGCTATAACCGTTATTGATGCTTCTTAATGAAGTTATCATCTAGCGATTTACGCGAAATGCAAATTCTTAAGTATTACAGGCTCACTAGAAAGTGGGCTTGTAAGACTTATGAATTAAAAGACGCAGATTTAGAACTTTTGATTTATTTAGATTGCAAAGGGAGATTTACAAGAAACGATTTTATAGATGGTGTTTATACTTATTCATGGGATAAGAACAGATGGGAGAGATTAAGAAGAGATGGTTGGATAGAAGCATGGAGACATCGAAACAGAACTACAATAAAATATAGTATTTTTAAGACATCATTTAAATGCTCACAATTAATAAGTAGAATATATAGAATTTTACTAGGTGAAGAAGATTTACCTACATCAGAAAGAAGTATATTCTATAATAACAAATCATACACAGATAAGGTTTATAATAAATCTATAGATGATATGATAAAAGATATAGATAGATAATAAACAAAAACAAACATGGCAACATTAACAGCAACATTAACATTAGCAGCGGACGCGGGCGGTCCTTTTTCAGATGCTCTAGCTTTATCCTTAGCTAAAACATATACAACTAATGATACTAATAAAGTACATAAACTTAAGTTAGATGGTTCTGCTCAGCAAATTCAAGTAGCTGCTGATACAGGAACTGTGGTATTAATACTTAAAAACTTATCTGCATCAAACGTTGTTTATATACATAATTCTGCTTCAAACTCAGGAGCAA
>Ga0208299_1001126_pt1 | contig 20978 bp, 11 predicted proteins | sample 15_taG_FD_184089 | JGI IMG/M metagenome (GOLD analysis project Ga0208299, IMG submission 184089) | Marine viral communities from the Subarctic Pacific Ocean - 15_ETSP_OMZ_AT15312 metaG (SPAdes) (version 2) | ecosystem: Environmental > Aquatic > Marine > Oceanic | place: Pacific Ocean | collected...
CTACATTGATTTCTGGATCTGTTATTTGATCCTCCGGAGATGGAACAGTAAATATTTGTTCTTCTGTTTCTGGTTTGTTAAATGGAGTTGAAGTATCTATTTTAGCTAATTCAGGTTCTTTTTCCTCAACAGGCATGGGTTTAACAGGTATTTTTTCTAAAGTTGCATCGCCCAAGTTTTCTGGTATTATAGGCGGTTCAACTCTAGTAACATCTGGTTCAGCAGGTAATGGTTCAGGAACTTCTATTTGCTTTCTTATTCTTTCTCTTTCTTTTTCTTGATCTTTTTTATATTCATGCCATTTCTTTTTACTAATACGACCCCAATCACCATCAGCACCAGAAGGACCAAGATCATAACCTTGTTCAATCATTTCTTGCTGCTTCTGCTTGTAAGTGTTTTTATTTATAGTACCATAACTTTCTATAGCACGCCTAGTTACATGACCAGTGTCAGGATCGGTCCATTGTGGATTTTTTAATGCATATTCGTGGTCTTTATCATATAGAACTTCGTCTAAAGGTTTACCTCCATGAGCAGGCAAAGCTATAGTTGTGTAAGGTTCTGCGCCTTCTTTATGATTTCTATCAAAATATTTTTCAACTAAATCAAGCTGCTCAAGTTCGTTCATAGATGTTAACTTGCTATGGTCAAACTGTAAATCTTTAGCTGTCTTATCCATAAACTGTATAAGCCCAGTTGCTGAAGAACCTGGGTTTTTACCTTTAACATTAAAATTTGACTCGTTTTCTATAGCGGTTAATAACGAGTCTACGCTAAACCCAAATTTTTCTGCAATGGAATTTACCCTATCCTCTACCCCAGGTATTTGTAAGAATTGTTCTCTAGTTAAATCGCCTTCTTGCGCCATATAATTTAATTATTATTTTCTAAAAACTTGCTCTTGTATCAAAAGCTTTCATAGATTCACCATTAAAAGTCTCCCAGCCCTGTGGATTACCATCTAAAGGCATTTGTTTAAATATTTTTTGAGTACTTAAATAACTTGTAAACAAATTAAAACCTTGTTCAGTTGAAAGATCAAAAGCTCTTTTCTCCTTACCTATTATTATTCCAACATGATTAGGTTTCTTTTTATCTTTTAAAGGCCCTAAATTAATACCGGTACCACGAAAAGCAGTTTGTAAGTTTTTCATAGCTTGTTTAGGGTTTGTTTTTAGAAGATTTCTTGTGTTGTCTATACCACCTACAGATTTAGCAACTAACATATCTACATACAGTTCTCTTTTTTGTGTATCTATTTCTTTTTTAGTACCATAAATAGCTTCTCCTTGAGCACCCCTTAAATATCTACCTTTAATATTTTCTTTAATATTGTATTGTTCGTTGTGTACATCAGCAACTCCTTGACCATACCATTTAGCCATATTCTTAAGATTGTGATCTAACCCTGTTTTTTGTCTAAGAAAATCTTCAGCCTCTTCTTTTGTCCATAGAAAATTACCATCTTTATCAAGAGCTGGTGAACCGCCAACTTCTACTCCTGGCGTATATTCTCTCTTATCAAAATTCATTATCTCACCATTTTCATCTTGGTAGAATTCTTTTGGTAATTTTCCACTAGCAAAAGCATTTGCATAGGTAAGATCTTCATCGTCAGGAAGAATATCCATAAACATCATTGACATTTTCTCCCCAGAAGTAGCTGGTGACTCAGAATCTTTATCAGATTTACCATCTTTTATTTTTGATAATAATTCTTTAGCCGCAGTTTCTGCAGTTAAAGGACTGGTAGCTGAAATTCCTTTTTGTTCTTTTTCAGTAAAATAATCGTTAGCAGCGGTACCACCATTGTTATAATCACCTTGTGGTAAAGGTAAAGGATTGTTTGCATTTGTTCCATATATAGTACCATCGGGCATTGTTACTTTTATATTGTAATTATCTTCTTTTGGATATTCTATTTTAACACCAGTATCTTCTCCTTCAAGAGTGGTATGTATTAGTGCTAAATGATTTTGTTGTCTTGGATTTAAAGAACCATTATAATTACCATTTAATTCATAATTACCATATCTTATATCAACTAATTGTTGATTACCTTTATCAATATTTTGAATATAACCAGCTGCAGTTGTTATATCTTTTTGGGCTTTCATATCGTTTTTATTTCTTGATAAAATCGATGCGTTTTCTTGATACATACCGCTAACCTCTTTCATAAGACCTTCCATTCCCGGCACATTTTCATTACCATTTATTTGAGTGTCTGTTAGAAAAGGTACAGTATCTAAGTTTGGTTTATTCTCCATTAATTGTTTAAAGGTGGCTTGTTGTTCTTGGTATATTTTGTTCAAATGATCCATACCGGGTTTTGATTTGTCTTTAAAACCACTACTAAAAGCTGTATATTGAGCGATAGCGGCACCACCGTCTCCTACTGCTAACTCATTTGCTTCTAACATCCCTTTATCAGCTTGTCCTGTTATATTTGCCATAATTATATTGATTTAAATTGAACGTCTAACTTAGAATAATCAACCATATCATAACCATTAGCGTGTCTTACGACTGCTTCTTGTGGTATTTCATCTGACATAACACCTTGATAAATTCCTTTGCCATTTTCTTTGCTCTTGTACTCAAAGTTATATATATTTAATCCACTAGGTGATTTACCTACTAATTTAATATTTTTCTTTAATTTACGATCAGAACTTTTAAATTGATCCCAACTAAAACCTCCTTTACCATCAGCTCCTCCAGTTGGACTATAACCAGCGGCATAACCACTAGCCACAGATCCTGCAACCTCACCAATTCCACCAGCGATCATTGCTTTATGTGCTGCTATATCTTTCTTTGCAGCACCTAAACGTTGAGCATCCATACCAAACAACGTGCTTTGTCTACTTAAATCCAGTCTCTGTTGTTCGCTAACTCCTTTTCCATAAACAGTTTGAGCTTGTAATTCCATTTGTTGTTCCATCATACCGCCTTTAGCAATTAATTGTTGATTAGCAGCTTCTTGTTGAGCTATTGAAGCAGATGATGCTTGACTTTGCATCATATTTTGATTTGCTAAAGCTTGGGCTAAAGAAGCTACGCCACTACCACCAGCAGATCTTTGTAGTCCTTGCATTAAATTAGCTTGAGATTGTTGAAACATTTGATTTTGAAATTCAGCAGCTTTAGTACTAACAGTTATATCCTCATATGTATTTTGGAAATTTTGTTGTACGTTTTCAAAAGGATTTTGAATAACGCGATCTTTATATCTTGCTCTAGATGCATCGTATTCACCTTGGGCTTCTCTTAATTCACGTCTTCTTGCCCCACGGCCTGCCATCCCCATGCCTATTTTTGCTAAACCACTTATTGCGCCTGATACGGCCATTATTGCTAAAGGACCCATATTATATTGTTTTTTTATTTAATGTCATATGTAATATAGTTACATTTATTGATTATTATTTACTACTTCTTACTATTTCTGCACCTACGTTAAATAGTTCTGCTTTTTTTCTGGAATTATTAATAAAATTTACACTAGCGTAATAACCTTTTAATCTATTTAGTTCAACAATATTGTTTTTACTAAAAAACATAAAGTAATTACCTGGATTTTGATAGCCCATTGTATCATAATCTACTCCTCCTGGTAAATCATAAACCGACAAACCAGCATAATCAATAGTAATATCACTACCATTTACACTTGTTATGTTTCCAACTTTTATTGGACCTTCAGTTGCGGTATCGTAATTCCCACCAATACCAAAATTAGAATTAGCATGTTCACAAAAGAAAAGAGTGTCTCCAATCTTTAGTGAATTGTTCAATGCTTGATCTATATTAAAAGTTACGCTTGCCATATTAATAAGTATCTGTTATTGTTATTATTTTATTTAAATCTAACGTTAGTGTGAAACTTGTATGTGCTGATTTAAGGAAAGTAAGTGTTCCTGTTAAAGATGAAGTATCAGAACTACCAGTAAAATATATATCTGTATCAACTGGTATTGTAGTTGCGTTTGTCCCACTAGCAACAAACGTGTCAGCATCAGTAACGCTACTAACTGTTAACGCTTGATCTAATCCAGTCATACTTATTGTATTGCCAGCTTTAATACCTCTTGTACTATCAACATCAACACTAGTACTACTACTCCATTGAGTTTTTATTTGAGTTTTTACATTAAAATCTGTAGCACCACCAGTATCGTTATTAGTTACTGTTGCTAAAGCATATTTCATGTCACTAAGTTCTATATCAGCTCCATAAATATTTTTTACGTTTTGAAGACCATATGCTTGTATTGTTAACGTAGAATCATTTTCAAATGACTGTGCGTTAGAAAGCGTAAGAGTTTTTGCTTTAGCATTAACACCCCTTATTATTGCTTCTGTACTTAACGCTACTGTATCATCTTCTACTCCAACATTTTCAACTTTATGAGTAATTTCCATACCAACACGCAATCCTTTAATATCATCTAATATTACTGTAGCTGAACTACTAGTAGCTCCATTAACAATTTTTTGCGTTGTTGTATAAAAATGACTTTCGTCGGGTTGAGCTAGTATAGTTAATGCATGATCACTATTGTTTATTGGTATAGTCCAATCTAAAGTAGTTGTATTATTTGGTGATTCTAAAGCTAATTTATTACCTATATTTTTAAAATCAGTAGATTTAGGTTTTACAAAAGTATAATTAGATGGTTCGACAATATCAGAATCTGAATGTAAAAGAGATATTGTTGTTGTTATATCTAAGTATTGGTAAATAGAACTTGGATATTTTAAACTTCCGTTTGCATTTGTTTCTATGCTAAAATTAGGTACTTTATAAATTAAACTAGTAGATAAAGAATCTACAAACGATGTTTCAAAATGACTTTCTGCATAAACATAAACGTTGTATTCATCAGGATCTGTAACAAGTGGAAATGTTATAGGAATAAAATATCCTTCTTCATCTAAAATCTCTTTTTGTAATAATCTATATGCGGTAGATGTAAAAGTTTTTGTTTCAAAATTATAATAATGATTATCTTCATTAGTAACATATACACTAAAAACAGCGCCAACGTCTCCAAGAATAGACAATCTTCTTATTGTTTTGTTTTTAGATAAGTCACTATTATCTATATTTACTGATTTTATCTTTTTCATATTATGACATTTGAATTGTTACTTCATTAGAATATTCTACCCTTCCTAAAGCGTCCGTTGTTTTTAATCTAAAACCGTAGTATTTATCTACACCTACTTGAGTCCAAGGAGCATCTAATAAACTTTGATAACCCGTAATAAATGGAGAATCCCAGTTATTTGGAGGAAGAGTAAGATGTGTAGTGTAAGTGGGTATATAAGCGCTTGTTTCACTATTCGTAACTGGTGAGGCAAAGTTTGGTTCATATGGATCGTGGAAAAGATCATTAACAGGTACAGTTAGATATGGAGGTGTTGGGTTTAAAGTATTGTCATGGCGTATTGAAGGCACGGTAGTGGTGTTAGGATCGTTTGTCCAACCACCTACATTCCAATCAGCGGCAATAGCAGAGTCAGTAGTTCCTGAATCAACAGCGTATTCCATTTCATAAACATAAGGTTCGTTTATTAACGCTCCATAAGCACTTGTTGTACCGTTCGTAATATAGAAGTTGTATTCATTATAATAGTATCCACCTAAATTAAGTGTTTGTAACCATTGTTTTTGTACTATTAATACTGGTGGTGTGTATAAATTAGTTAAGTCAAACAAACAGCTCCCATCTTGAACTGTAACAAGGGAGTTATGATTTGAAGATGTTCCATTAGCATCATAACAACCAAGAACAGCATCAAATGATTTTGTTATAGTATGTGTATGTGTAATTGCGTTTAAATCCGCATCGTACCAATAAAACGTAAAATTACCAACAACTTGACCGTCTGAAGTTAAGTTTATATTTTGATCCCAAGTATTTGTATATGGAACGTTATTACCTATTAAATTAGATTGACCTGGAATCGCTATATCAAAATCAAAATAAGAAGGAGCATCAGTATAAGGAGTAGAAGGATCAGCTATATCATATCTTAAATTTGAAAAATTAGCTTGATAATTTGGTGTTGTAGTAACAACTGGATAGTCAGAAGGGGTAAAAGGATTTAATACAGTTCCTATAGGTGATCCTGTTACAAAGAAACTAGAAAGAACACCTAAACCTTGAACTGAAAAATTCTCTGTATTTATTGTCCCAGTGTTTCCTGAAGTAGCACCTTTTATAGGACTAAACCACTCGTCTTGTTTTTCTGTAAAATTTAAAGCCGTTCCTAATTGATCTTCATTTGTAGATATGTCATTAACATACCAACCTTGAGTAGTTATTCTATTTTTAAAATTTTGTTTAGCATAAGAATCTAATGTCTGTCCTGTACTACCCTCATAATTAAGTGCTGAAAATGATTTAATAGTTTGTGGCTCTTGATTAAATAAGACTTTTATCTCAGACGGTGTAAAACCACCACCATCATTTAAGTAAAAAGTATTTCTATCTACAGATTTATCATGGTGTTTATAAGCATTACCTTTTTTAAATGTAAAAAATTCATTTGCAACACTAATACCATTCTCTGGAATAAAAGATTTAAAACTAACCCATCCTTTTTCACTTTCTTTATAACTTAGTGTATGATTGTGATAATCTCCATATCGATTTAATTCATTATATTTTAATGTTAAGTTGTATTCTTGTTTTCTGGCGTCATAACAACCTATTAAATATTTAGTATTTTTTAAATTATCAAAAAACCATGTTTTCATACCGGCTTCTGATATAGGTGTCAATCCATCTTTAGATAATCTAAGAACAGCACCCCTTTGTTTGTCTGTAAAATAAGCTCTATAAGATTCTTTAGAAAATGACTCTGGATTTTTTGAGATACCATAATCACCAACAAAAGGTATGGTTTGTCCTAAAACATTAATATTAGCTGTTAATTGAGGGTTTCCATCGGCATTATAAACAGCGTCTTTATTAGCTAATATTTTTACAACTTTATCTTCGCAGAAAGTTATTAAATCAGTATTTCTACTAAATAGTTTTTGCACGGTACCATAAGTTGGATTTAAATCTTTTGTTATTTTCTCTCCTTGTATAAATTGATTTAAATCATTAGTACCACTAGTAGAATTATATATTCCTGAAAATATTAAACCACTACCTCTTCTTTCTTCTTTATATAAATTACCCTCTAAAGTAGTTGAAACTTTAGGCCCTTTATCTATAATAATACCATTAAAAGCATCTTTAATTCTATTTGACTCTACACCATTACCAAAAGAATAACAATTGAACCAAGGTAATTCTACCGCTGTTGTATTGTGAAAATCAAAATTAATATTAATATTACCTGTTTCTAAATGATCTTCAGCAACCTTAAAGGCTATTGTTATTTCATCGTCACTAAAAAATAAAACATCAGGATATCCACTATTATCAGGATTTGATACTTGTAAAAACATATCAACCCATACGCCTGATTCACTAATAAGTTGTATCACTCCATTATCAAAAATTTTATTTACATAAGTTTTTTGACTTCCACCACCCCCGCTAATACCTCGATCATTACCAAGACTTGATTGTCCAGAACCACCGGTTGGAATATAAGAGGCTATTTCAACATTCATTCCTGGTTTTATATAATTATGTATATTTGATGTTGTTAAAGTTATTGGATAAGCATCACTCGCTTCATGATAAAGATTTATATCTACACTATCTTTTGGCTCTGTTTCCCATATAGCTGGATTATCAGGTAAATCTTCATCGTCAGCTATAGGTTCTATTATTTCTAACGTATAACCCTGCGCTTTTGTTATACCACTTTTTACATCAGGACCTGAGTTTGAAGAACCATCTAAATTAAATTCTGCGTTTGGATCAGTATTAGGAGAAAAACCATTCATGGCTATTTGCCCGTCGTTAGGAGCTGTTGGATCCCATGTCATTTTTTTATCAAGCCATAACCTCCAATTTCTACTAAAGTTTTCTGGTCTTCTTGCATTCGATCTAAGACCACCAGAACCCCACGATGCTCTGTCTATGTCATAATCATAACGTAACTTATAAATATCGTTTACACTTGTTATAGTATAAATCGTTCCATTTGGATCTTCTGCCCATCTTATTTTGGTACCAGGTGTTAATGCATTGACAAAAGTATTTTCACCAGCATAACGAGAGTTTATTTGACCTTCTCCGACATTATATATAGAGGGGTTTCCTTCTGACCAACCAAGTCTTAGGCCATCCCCATACCAATAATCATACGGGCCATAAGTACTGTTGTTAGTCCAAGTATCATTCCAGTAAGACTGCTTCCCAACCGCGCCACCATCTCTATCGGGATCAAGTTCATCTGGATCTGGTTCTAAACCAGAAAACCCAAGTTCTATTCTAGATACATTAGAATAATTTTTAACTCCAATACCAACAGTTTCAAATCCTGTGTTTGCATCACTTCCTATGCCCCATATATGACTTTCGCTACTCCAAGTACCACTAGTATCATTATCTACATTAAATTGACCACCACACCTTGACTTAAATTCATCGATGAACCAAACATCTTCAAATGAAGTCGTTGTAGGCGTTGTGTTGTGGGCTCTTCTAGCAGTTATATCATGATGTCCTTCTCCTCTGAAAAAACCTGTAAACTTATAAAAGAACGATTTTAAATATTGCCAATTATCAAATTCATTATAATTTACATTAGTATCTGTATTCATACCTGTATTTTCCCAAGTAAGACCATGTTCATGCCAATCGACTTTATTTACTTTTCCATCTGAATGTAACGCCATATGATCTGGCGACATGTAGTATATTTTTCTTGAGGCTAATACTCTATAATTTGTTGAATCATCAATTTTTTTATCAATATTACTTTTTACAATTTCATCTCTATTTATTTTTACAAAAAATCTTCCATCAAATTTAGGTGAATTTTCTAATTTACGCTTTTCAAATATAATAGCCGTTGCGTTTTCAATTTGACTATTATCTTCGTCATATATAAAATTAACATCACTTTCAAAAGTGTCAGCAATCTTGAAATCAATCATTGTGCCTGGCGTAACACCATCCGCATCTGTAGTTGCTGATATATTAGACACTCTATAATTCTTTGTCGATTTAGTATTTCCTGATTGTTCAAATCTCACCCACAATTCATCTGTAGTGCCTTCTAATGCTTTGTAGATATTATCTAAACTACTATTAATAAACGGTTCGTAGTTAATGCTAAAATAATTTCTTGACTGTAAAGGAAATTTACCAGCGTCCTGTCCAAAGACATCATTTGAACCATTATTATGATATTCAAGTCCTTGTGGTAATTTTTTAAGCCTTATATAATCAGGCGCATTATTTTCTACTGCTAAAACTTTATATCTTGCAGTCTCTTTTACTAATTTATTAGAGTCATTACCTTTTTTTAATATTAAAAATGTATCTTCATCTACTTTGTTTCTATCACTAGATGGAAAAGCAATCCATATGTTTCCATCATCAGCGTCATACCAACGATCCATAGCTAGATTGTAGTATTCGTTAGAAGTTTCTTTTACGTAAAACTTATAGTGAGTTGCAAAATCAGGTGGAGGAGTTTCTGTTTTAATATTAAGTTGATTTGAATTTCCTGCGTAGATTTTAGGGATTGATATACTAGCCGAACCACTAGTTAATACAGGTGTTTGTCTTCCATATTTATCAAAATAAACAATTCCTACTTGATAATTTCTTAAAGACTTTAAAGATTTTCTCGGAATTTTTACACCAGCACCATTAGAATTAAATTCTTTTAAACTAATATTAAATCTTGGATGAGTTGTTGTTAGATTATAATTTTGTAAATAATTACCATAAACAATTCTATTACCAGTTACTTCTTGAGCAAGGGCTTTTCTTGGTACATTATCCCAGGGTCTTATAGTTTGGTTTGTAGGTAGTGTAGCATATATACTTTCGGCTTTTACTTTGTATTTACCAGTTAATACTGAATGAATATTATCACCTGGGTATGTCCAACTGTTATAGAATGTACCATTGTATGGATTTAAAAGCTCATTAGTGTCGTTTTGTTTTATACTATCTAATATATATATATTTGAAGAATTTGATTCTTTATATAAAATATCTATACCAATTACATCTTTTGGTATATCTTTAGACACAAACTCTTTTATGAATAAACTAGACATTATATTAGACATGGCTATATTATACCCTTTTCTTGGATGAAAATCAAAATTACCTGGCATAAAAGCTATATTAGAAAAAGGACCTATAGACGAATACTGCTTATCTGGATATTCGTATCTAAGAGCAAATCTAGGAAATTTAAATTCAAATAGTTTTTCTTGTGGTTGATAAAGATCTACAACAAAAAAAGGCGCTAAACCCGTATCAATATCTAAACCAATAGGAACTCTATTGTCTATAGATATTATCTCAAAATTAAACACACCATCACTACTACCCACTAAGTTCTGTATAACAGTATTTAATCTTAATTTAACTTCAAACTCTGTTAAAGGTGTTAAATGAGGATTTGTCTCATAACTTTTTAAAATAATCTCATCATCAATAACCCAATTGAATACTCCTTCTGTTTTTATAACATTAATATCTATCCAATTACCAACAATTAGTCCATCAAAATCTACATTGGTGATACCACTTGTTGTGCCTGATCGTAAATTGTTAGACATTTCTAAACCAGGTGCTAATAGTGGTGCTTTTTTAATAACAGTTACATGTCGTTCTTCCATCGGTTGGTCATCATTAAGCATAGTACTGTTTAAACCACTGCTATCAGTATTGCTAATTGATGTTTTTATATTTATTTGCTTTGGCTCACTATTGTTATCTGTCCAAAACAAAAGATCTTCAATGATATTTATACCTGTTATAATGTTGTTAAATTGAAAATCTAAAGCTTTACTTATAGTATTAACTCCACCTGGACAAGTTAAAGTACTAGATTTTTTAACAAACTTAAATAAGTTGTCTTTTGTTTCTTGCGGACTTAAAGTGCCTAAATTAATATCGTTTTGTAAAGTTATCGCTGTCAAACCGGTATTAAGATGGTTTCTACTTATAGAAACAATAGGATTATCATTCCAATAGCACATTTGGCCATAAACATCTATATACTGAGCAATCATACCTCTACATAGGTTGGTTGATTGAGAATCAGGTATCATTATTTCATTAGCACTGTCATCATGATTAGCGTATTCAGCAGTTACTTCGTAAACATCTATAAAAACAGGTGTAACAACACCATTTTGATATTTATAAATAGCGTCTTTATTACTACCAACTTCTTCATTCCCGTAAACATGACCTTTTACAAACCAGTAAAAACAATTGTTTTTTTCATCTGCAACAGCACCCACAACATAAATTCCCGTGTCTACACTTACGCCCGGTATTAAAGAATTACCTAAAATGTTTTGAACAGTACCTACATCAGAACCTTCTGAAGTAGAAATTTGTATATTCATTGCATGCCTATATTGGCCATTAGGTACAAGTCTTTCGTCAAGGTCTTTATTCATTACACCCTGATCAAAAGTATTCTTTATTTCTGCCATGTGTTAGTGTTTTATCTGTTTAGATTTACCTCTTAGTATCTGAGTAATCTCTTCAATCTTTATGTTTGATAGTCTTAACTTAGCTTTTCTTACAGCTGCAAATTTTTCTCTTCTAAGTCTATTTACTATATATTCTGGTACATTCTTTTTTCCTGACATAACCGCGAACGCTATACATTTATACATAGCTTCTTCAGCCATTTTATGAACTTTTGTTTCTTCTTCAGTACCAAGTCCATCGCTTATATATTTTAATGTTACTGTTTTACCAGATATATTAGAACTAAAATTTATCATACCTTTTCTCTCGTCTATATAAAAAGATCCATTGCTATTAGCGTAGTTAGGGTCTATACCGTATCTTTCCCCTTGCATTAAATCATATGTACCATCATCATATTTATCTACATTTTCACCTGGAGTATTAGCCTTATAATTAGTCCAAGTTGTAGAATCACTTTCTGGTTGTAAATTATTAGGATCAAAAGCATTTTTAACTGATAAACTATCAATTAAATTTGTTACATCTGTACCTCCCGCAGCATTAATAAAAGCTATTGTGCTAGTAATTAATACATAAACCTTATCATAAGCTCTTACATCTACACTGTCTAACTCAAGTTCTGTGGCTGTACCAGCTGTAGAATCATTCCATTCTAAAAAAGCTATATCAGGTGGATTAACATTCGCAGATGGTCTTATAGGATGATTAGGATTTGTTTTTTTATCTCCAGGTACAGTATTTAATCCAAATCTTAATAAACCAGCTGGTATTTGACCAGCGGCTTGTGAAGAAGTTCCAGTTGCAGATATATTTACATAATCAATATCTTTTACATCAATCTCTTGCCAAGCAGCAAAAGCTCTACCCGTGTAAGATCCATTAAGTGATTCAGAGACATGTGTAAAATTTAGGGCATTAGCTGTTGGAGTGCTAGTTTTAATAGCATAGCCAGCTGTTTTCATTGCCGTTGTAATTCCATTTTTAACCCAAGGAGCTTTCAAATAAGGCTCATCAAAATTAGCATCTACAACTAATTCGTTTTCTTCAGCAAAATCGTAACCACCATCTGCATCTTGTTTTATTCTAAAAGGATTTGAGGTTTTTGAGGCTGGATACATTAAATGTTCTACGCCAGCTGAATCTGCCCATGTTAATTTTACGTAATTAACGTAATCATGAGGCAAAATCATTTTCAAACTAGTTGGTAAAACTATTTCGTATGCTTTTGTTGATTTAAAAGTATCAAAAGATAATTCTTGCATAGCTCTCATCGCGTGAAACTGTACGTCGACTTTTCTAGCTTTTTCTATCATTTTATCTTCTCCAACATAAACAACCATAAATTGATTTATTATATCTTTTAAAGAAGTAAATTGATAATTACCAAAATCATTTCCTTCATAATAACTTTTTTGTGTGTTTTCTAATAAACCCATTTGTTATTGTTTTTGTTGTTGTATTTCTTTTATTTCTTCTTGTGTGGCTATTTGATATAAATCACTACCCATAGATATACCTGCTAATTCTAATATTTTAAATATTAAATTATTTTCCTCTGAAGGGTGTAAATCAAAATCAGTGGAATTAGAAACATTATATAATGCTTGATCTGAAACAATAACGTATGCCCAATTTGGAGTGAATGGAGTCCTAATATAATTACAAGTTATATTATCTCTTAACTGTTCATCACCAAAAACCGCAATACCAGTATCGTTTTTAACATATATGGGATTTTTATCTGTAGGTTTACAGAGTAAGGTGTCTTTTAATTGGTAATAATCTTTTTGGGAAATATATTCCGCGATAGTATCACCGTATTTTACTAATTGTAGTTTATATAATTTATGGTGTGATGGGGTTGGTAGTTGCACACCATTAGTTACTACTTGATTTGTTTTTTCAAATAAACTTATTTTTTCTTCTAAAATATCTATCATATCAGAATAACTAGTATCATTACCAGGAACTCTATTAAACTGATTTATATCATAAAAATATTGCTCAAAAATTGCCATTTGAGCTTGGTCGGCAAATAAATTAAATTCTTGAGGAGTTATCATACCTCTTTGTTCTTTGTTAGCTATTGCTAAAACTTTTTGATATACTGTATCTATACTTACTGCCATATTTTATTTTTATTGTAGTTTGCAATCGCCCCGTAGGGCGATCGCTCCTACAGTTTGATTATTTTAATCGTTTTTCTATATTTGCATATATTTCCATACCTTCATCAGTTTTAAACCAAGCGGCTAAAGCTGAATATGGATGCTCATCAAATGGTACGTTCATTAGTTTTCTATCGTTAGAACCCCAACTAAACGTTCTTTGATCAGAAGATAATTTTAATATCCCCATTTCAGTTGCTTTTATACCAAAATTTCTAAGTTGAACGTTATCATCATTTACTAAATCTAAAAATAACTGTGGGTTTTTCTTAGCATATAATAATAAATCACGTTTAAGTTCTTTAGAACTCATCTTAGATACTTCAGAACCAATCTCTACACGCATAACCGCTTCAGCCATATCAATATCTAAATCTTGAGCAGCATTTAATGCTTCTATTTCTAGCTCTAGTACATCTACTTCTTCAGCGGCCTTTACTTCTGGTTTTAACTCAGTGTATACAACATCACACATGGGATGATATATAGAAAGTAATTTTTGCAAAACTGTTTTTTCTTTTGGTACAAATAATATTCCATTTCTAAAAATAATATGAGATAACCTTTGTTCACCTTGCATTTCGTCTACAAAAACTGTTCTTTGGTTTTCGCAGTACTTTAATTCTCTTTCATAACCCTTCTCTTCATCAAACCAATACATATTAGCTGATTTTATCATTCTAGATAACGGTCTATTTCTACTTGTCAAATTGTACATTCTGTCTTTTATTTCCCAAGTTGGTTTTTTTGGTTCAACTTTTTTAGGTTTTGGTGTTTCAACAACTGGTGTTTCAACAATAGGTACCTCTACCTTTTCTGTTTTTTGTTTTTTTGCCATAATATAATATATAATAAAATTAATAAAAATAAAAGGGAGTGGAGACTAAGCTCCACCCTCTTTTAAAAATTGATTAGTTCAATAACATAAAGTTATTTGCACCTTGAGTAACTAAACATCTTTCAGATAAATAGTTAACTCTCATTGCGTCTAATTCAGATGTAGTAGCACCAACAGAACCAGTAATCCAAGTTTTCATTTTTCGATTATCAGTTTTTGAAGCTCTATATCTAACATGTAAGAAAGGACGTTTAAGGTTCTTTCCTAATTGTTGGTCGTAAACCGAAGATACACCAGCAGGAACTATAACTCCTCTAATTGCATCAGCAGCAGCTCTAGAATTAATTGCGCCTCTAGTACCAGCATCATTTAGATATTTCCAGTCAGACTTGTAGAAATCGTAAGATCCACGTCTGAAACCAGAGAAACCTAAATTTAACGCCATTTCTTCAGAGTTGTTAAATACTCCCCAAGAAGTACCACCAGCACCGTAAGAATTCATTGAAGCTAACATGTCATCAATAGCTAAACTAGTGTTTCTGTTAACAAACATCATGTTTTCTTCAATAGCACCTTGAGAATCAAACTCAGCTAAGATAGCGTCAAATTCTGCTAAATCAGTAGCAGCGTTAACACCAGTAATACCAGAAGAGTTATTCCCTCTATCATTAATAGCGTCAAACAAACCTTGAGTACCAAAAGTAGTACCAGTTGTAGCTTGAGGAGACACAAGGAAATTAACACCTGTATCAAGTGTAGAAGCCGCTAAACCTCTAACGCCCTCTAAACATTGCATTTCTAAGTTATCAGCAAATCTCATTCTAGTTTCACCTTCAGCTTTTAAATACCATAAGTATCCAGAAGCACCATCTTCACCACTAACTTCAACCCATCCTATTGCAGACGCGTCAGAACCAGAAACGTGATACATGTCTCTAATAATAACTGGTTTGTTAGTAAATGATTGGTGAGAAGGCTCGTTAGCTGAACTATAAGGAGTATCAGATCCTTTTGCCCATTCAGAACCTATCTTAAGAACTGTAACCGCTACATCACCCATAGCAGGAGATGTATTAGCAGCGTGTGCATATTCATAAGGAAGTATTGTTATAACATCAGAGCTGTCATCAGCTGTAACTCTACCAACATAAGTTACGTTAGCAGCAGCAACAACACAAACATCACCAAGACGTAAACCGTGCTCGTTTTCAGTATATGTTGCGTTTGTTCCAGCGTGACCTGTTAATGTTACATTAGAGTGAGATGCATCCATTGTACCTGTGTACGCTAAATGTAATCTACCCTGTTCAGACCAAACAACCATATCGGATGTCATAGCCTCTTCAGCCCCAACTTGTGAAAGAAATCCTGAAACTGTTCTATTTCCGAACACTTCAGCTTCTTTTTCCATTAGGTCTGGTAAATATTGTTGTGCCCACCCATTTCCAGAAGCTGTAAAATCTATAAAGTTAGATGCTAAAGCGTTTTGAGTTGGGCTTACAACGGTGTTTAAATTATCACCTGCAGTAATTGCCATAATTTTGTAATTTTAAATTGTTATTTATTTTTAATTTTAAACTTAAAATCAGCAGAGTTATTGCCTAGCACTTTAAATTTCATTCCACCTGTTTCTGTCTCAGTATGAGACCCTCTAGGATTCATGTCAACATTTTTAGATTTAGCAATACTTTCTTTTAAAGCATCAACTTTACCTTGTTCATAAAAGTGGTTTGCAATAGCATCGGGATTCATTGCTGTAAAAAGTGACTTATGATAACCTTTTGCATCAGACATTTCGCTATTTTCGTTCAAAAACTTTTTGACAAAATTATTAATATCAGTTTGGCTTTCTTTCACTTCATTAGCATTTTTCACGTTAAACCTATACTTTTTATCACCGACGTTATACTCAAAACCTTTGAACTTGTCGTTAAAAACCTCATTAGTTTTACTTAAAAAGGTACTAGTTTGTTTTTCTGCTATTTTTTTATTCTCTTCCGACTCCTTGTTATATCTATTAAAGAAATCCCAAGCTTTTTGTTGTTCTGAGGTCAACTTTGACCCAGCTTTAACTTCTTCATAGTATTTGGACTTTTGCCCGTCCAGATGGGCTTTAGCGTTGGCAACTTGCTCTTTTAACGCTATTTTCTTCTTTTTTATAGCTCTTTCACTGTCATCTTCTCCTGCCATAAAAGTATCTTCTATCAAAAACTCTACCTCATCAGATGTTAGGTGTTGTTTTGTTTGTTTATAGTATTCTCTTAACACTGTCATATCGTCGTAACTAGCAAAATCTTGGTTAAGACGTACGTAGTCTTCTAGAGTACCACCAGTTTCTTCCATAAAATCTACAACTTTTTGTAAATTTTCAGGTAATTTTTTCCCAGTTTCAACCTCTTCTATCTTAGCATCCATTAACTCTTCAGTGAGCTCTTGAGCCTCATCTTTAACTTCTTCTTCGGTTACTTCTTCTAATACTGGTACTTCTTCCTGCTTTTTTTCAATCTCTTCTTTTACTTCTTCTTTAACCTTTTCAACAACCTCTTCTTTAGGTTCTTCTTTAACCTCTTCTTTTTTTGTTAGTGGTTTATTTAAATCTACTTTAACAACGCTGTCATCTCCAGCGCTTTTAAATTTACTTTCATCAACTGTTTCAACAGTTTGATCTTGTGTAGTTTCTTCAACTACTTTTTCTACGTTTTCTTCCATAATATAATATAATAATTAATAATTTTTAATCAAAAGATATAGGCTTTAATTCCATGCCACTACTTATACTATCACTTGCTGATTCAAAGTTTTTAGGTCCTTCGTCATTGTTTCTTTGTGAAATCATTTCACTTTGTTGAGTTGCTTGTATTTTAGTTCTATCATCTTTACGATTTTCTTTCATGTTTTCGTTATCTGTCTTAGCTTTTGTTTCTAAGTTTTTAAGCTGCATACTATATTGGAACTCTTGTTCCATTAGTTGTTTCTTAAGTTCTGCTTCTGCCGCTTGTTCTTTCATTCTCAAGTCAGACTTTTGTGTTTCTAATTGAGTCTCTATTTGAGCTTGCATTTGCGCTTTTTGCATTTCAGCTTGAGCTGCTGCTTGCGCAGCCTGTTGATTTGTCTCAGACTGAAGTTGCATGTTTCTTTCTTGTAATTGCTGATCTTTTTCTTGTTTCTTTTTTCTACGTATTTTTAATAATTGATTTGCAAGTTTTATATTTTTAATTTCTCTAAGATCAATAGCATCTTCAAGCTCTATATTTTGTTGTTGTAAAGCCATTTGGATATTATTCTCAAGCATAGCTTTTTCTTCTTCATCTGGTTGTAGTTCTATAAATATACCAAAGTCATATAAATGTAATTCTTTTAATTCTTCTAAAACAGCAACATTATAAGCGCCTATAGCTTGTATAAAAGCATCTTTTGTTGGAGAATATTCTATAATATCAGATATTCTAAGAGATAAACATTCTGCCATTTCTGCTGTTAAAAACAAACCTGACTGTAATATGTGCCTTGTAGCGGTATTACTATTTGCGGCTGCTAGTTTTTGAACACCTACTAAAGCATTTTTATCTGGCATACTACCATCTCTGGCCTCGTTAAGCCCGGTAGTATCTCTAATCATTTGTAGATAATAATTGTAGTTAGCAATAAGAGCTTGTATTTTATTACCACCATTACCACTTGTTATCTCTTGAATAGGTACTTTACCAGGATTCATATCACCTTCAGAAGTAAAACTTCTACCAATTACGGATCCTGTTTGGAAGAACATGTTTAATGCCTCTTGTGGGTTATAATTTGTTCCATTACCCAGATCTATCTCAGCGAGACCATCCGCATCTAAATAAACACCATCAGGAACCATACGAGCCATAACCTGTTGTAGTTTTAAATGTGTTAATTGTATCATGTCTGCAAAGCCCGTTACTCTTCTCACTAAAGATTCTATTTTCCCTTTATACATTCTAGGTGCTACAACAGCATAATTCATTTTAACTTTTGTAAAATCACTTTTAGGACGTATCATATTTTGAGCCATTCTCCATTTTAGCACTTTTTTAGTACCTAATATCAAAGCACCTTCATATAATACCTCTACTTTTCTTTGTAATTTATCAAAACTTCCTTCTAAATTTCTAGGTGGATTAAAAGAATCGTCTTTTGGTATAGCTTTATTAGCACCACTACCAGTTTGTTTTACTTTATATGTCTCATTCATATAAGTTTTATAATTAAAATATAAAACTTGAACTTTATTACTATCTGTTTCTCTATAGTTATTTTGCCCTGAATTATAATTAGTTTGAGTAAAAGTTTTATTTTTTTGAATATCTTTTAATTCATCTTTGCTTAAATCAGGAAATTCTTTTATTAATTCATTTAAAGGCACGTCTTTTACTTCTCCAACGTAATATATATCATCAAAATAAGGGGATTCAGTATATGAATATACTAAATCAGCTGGATCAACATATTTTAATGTAGCGCCTTGAGATGAGTTAAATTCGTTTTTAACAGCACCAATTCCAAGCACAGTAAGATCATAGTAAAAACGCTTTTTAATTAACTCATAATTATTACCATCCATTAAAACGTTTATAGCTTGTTCTTCTGCAATTTCAATAGCTTGCTTATAACTTAATTGCATGTGTAAATCTAGCTCTTCTTGGGTTTGCGGTAAATCAGTTGCTGGTATAGTTGTTTTAGAAACATCCATACCATAATTTTGTTGCATTATCGCATTAAAATCTTGTGAAGCCATGTCAGATAATATATCTTGCATGTACTTACTTCTCTTATCTATACCTGCCCTATCTTGAGAATAAGCTTTTATATCATATGTTCTTTCTGCAATACCATTAACTACTATATCTACAAATTTAGGTATAATTGGAACTGGCTTCCAATCTAAATTAAGATAGGATAAATCACCATTTATAGATAACTCATCCTTATATTTTTGTATTGGTTGTTCTCCCCTAGCATACAACCTAAGATTATGAAAATTATTTTTGTTAGTAGTGTATCGAACAGTGTTTCTATCGCTATGAAACCACTCAGTTTCAATAGCTTTAGCTACTTTTAACCCATATTCATTTGAGTTTTTTTCGCTATCACTGACAACTTGTGATGGGAAATAACTTTTTACCGCAGACTCTGCCATATTATTATTTTATTATTTTTGATGTATTACCAGTATTGGTGTACTTGGAAATATTTATATTTAGTTTAGGTTTTTCAACATTAGGATTGGGTTTATACAGGTGTCGATTACAAGCCATAATAGCTAAGCCAGAACTTATAGCTGCATCATATGCAGTTCTTTTATTTATATCAAATCTAGCCCAATCATTAAGAGTTTCATTAAAGTACATGCTACCATAACTACCCGTTTGCATATGACCAACATGGCCTTGTATATACATTTCTATAGCAGCCGCATGTGCTTGTTTTATATCTTCGCTTGAGTTTGGTATTCCTCCTACTTCTTTTTCTGCTACAGATAGTTTGTTCCATAGCTTATCAGGTCTATTCATACTAAAACCTCTATATCCTCTTCTTCTTAAGTAGTAAAGTAAGCGAGGTTTATTATTCTCTGCGAGTATTGGCATACTATAAAATACTAATGCCATTAACACGTCTTCAAAAAATATATCTGCAGTTTGTGGTCTAGCCACGTATTCTAAAAAGAAATGATTTGGCGGGCAATCTTCCATACTAAACTTCGTAAGACCGTGTAAAGCTCCTTTAGATCCTTTCCCATCTACAGTCCCTGATATATCATAACTATCACAACCAAAAGCACCCATATGTTCATTAGCAGGATACTTAATTCCATTTTTTATTGCAATTTTATTTTGCATATGAGATGGTGGCATCCAAGATATTTTAAATCTACCTTTTTTATCTGGATAAAATATAACTGTAGAATCTTTTACACCATTAACCCACTGGAAATTACCTCTTGAAATATTTTTATCACTTCCAGTACCTTCGTTATAATCTATTTGTTCGTATATTTTTACAAGATTAAATATACTGTTTAAAGCCTCATCTCTAAAGGCGTGTTGTGTAGTTCTTGGGAATTGTCTATAAAACTCATTTAAAGCGTCTTGATCGTTTTTCAGTCCATCAGCTTCGTTTTGCCAATTCTCTACAACACCTACATCTATTAACTCTCCGTGTGGGTCGAAGACATCATGGTCTGGACTATCAAATACTGGAATACCGAATTCGTCAATAAATCCTTCATAGTTCCATTCCATTGGGATAAAAAGAGAATATAGCCCAGACGCTGTCTGTCCATTTCTGTTTCGTTTTGTAACATCGGATGCATTGTATAGTTTTTTGAAG
>Ga0208299_1001127_pt1 | contig 20977 bp, 27 predicted proteins | sample 15_taG_FD_184089 | JGI IMG/M metagenome (GOLD analysis project Ga0208299, IMG submission 184089) | Marine viral communities from the Subarctic Pacific Ocean - 15_ETSP_OMZ_AT15312 metaG (SPAdes) (version 2) | ecosystem: Environmental > Aquatic > Marine > Oceanic | place: Pacific Ocean | collected...
CTTTAAAGAATTGTAAAAGCACAGACTTTAAACCCGACAGCGTTCTATCGTTTAAAGATGAAAAGGGCAAAGAGTATTTTTTAGCTGAACAGCCACACTATATAAACATTATAACAAACTCTATAAATGTAATGTTAAATAGAACCTTCAATATCTTAGATGACGTTAAACTAAAAAAGAAAATTTTAAAAGGATTAAACAATGACGAAAAGTAAAGGACTAGGAGATACTATCGCTAAAATAACTAAAGCAACAGGAATAGATAAGGTAGCTAAAAAGGTTCTTGGTGATGATTGCGGGTGTAGTGAACGAGCCGCTAAATTGAACAAAATGTTTCCGTATGCGAAGGTTAGGCAATTCACAGAAGATGAAATGTCAATATATGAATCTGTCCTTCCAAGAATAGGCAGCACAGTAAAAAGAGAAGACCAAGCAATACTCGTTAAGCTATACAATAAAGTATTTAACTCTAATAAGAAACCTAGTAGTTGTGGTAGCTGTGTTCAACAAACAGTTGCACAATTAGCTAAGGTATATGTTAATAGTTGTAAAATAGAAGACAATGGATGATCAAATGTTTAGATTTTGCTGTAGATGCGTTAGAATGAGTTTAATTGACTCAGATACTGGATGTTATTTCTGCGGCGGTAAATTTGTATTAGCATCATTAAAAGATGATTTAAAACTTAAAAAGAAAAAACAAGTTGCAGAATCACACTAAAGTATATTTAAACTTTTTTGGTTATGACGAAGGTTCGACCATACTATGCGAAATGTGTAATGATGTAGCAGTAGACATACACCACCTAGAAAGACGCAATAAAACCAAGAACGATTATGTGGAAAACCTAATTGCTGTTTGTAGAGATTGTCATATAAAAGCTGAATCAGACAAATGCTTTAATATGTATTGTAGAATAAAACACTTAGAGAACACCTGCGTTCAAATATATAGTTTAATAGAATTAGAAAAAAGATTAAAAGAATATGCAAATAGAAAGAATGACATACAATGAAGCTAAATGGTGGATTTTGAATGATTGGGAATTTATAGAAAAGAAGGCGAGTGAACACTACAAAAAAGAGGTTATGCTATTACATTGTGAAGGAACTAAAAATATATTCTTTGCAGACAAGGAAACAGAAGAACCAATTTACACTATGCTTTATACAGAAAGAAATAAAAAACCAAAAGAAAATAATCCAACGGACTCTTTAAATAGAATTAAAAAAGCAATAAATAAACGATATGAAGATAGAAAGAATACTGATAAATAAATTAAAACCTGCTACATACAATCCAAGACAGATTAGTAAAAGTCAGTTTGACAGCTTGAGAGAATCCATAGACAAGTTTGGATTAGTTGATCCTATAATAGTTAACAAAGATATGACCATTATTGGTGGACATCAGCGTTATAAGATCTGGACAGAAAAAGCAAAGCAAAGCAAGATGGACGATATAACAATACCTTGCGTAGTATTAGAGCTTAACAAAGAAGAAGAAAGAGAATTGAATATAAGACTTAATAAAAGTGGTGGTGAATGGGATTTTGATTTACTAAGCAATTTTGAAATAGAAGAACTGAAAGATTGGGGTTTTAAAGAAATAGAGTTAGGACTTAATATAGATAAGATAGTTGAAGGCAATACAGAAGATGACCATATTCCAGAAGTAAAAGAAAGCAGAGTCAAACTTGGTGATGTTTGGGAACTTGGAAAACACAGATTAATGTGCGGTGATAGCACAAAAGAAAGTGATGTTGCTAAACTAATGAATGGAGAAAAAGCAGAATTATTATTTACTGATCCGCCTTATGGAATTTCAGTTGTATCAAAAAAAGGAAATATAGGAAAAGGGGTCTTAGCAAAAGAAGGAACATATAGAGAAGTTTTAGGTGATAATAAATTTTTTGATCCTACATTTTTATTAAGTTTATGTGCTAATCAAATTATTTGGGGTGCTAATTATTTTCACAACTTATTACCATTAAACACTAAATGGATAGTTTGGGACAAAGATCGTCCAGAAGGAACAACTTTTTCAGATTGTGAATTAGCGTGGACAAGTATAAAAGGTGTTGCAGTTAAAAAATATAAATGCACTTGGAACGGAATGGTAAGAGAAGGGGAAAGTGAAAAAAGAATACACCCAACACAAAAACCTTTAAAAATATGCAAAGAAATACTAAATGATTATTCTAAAAAAAATGATAAAATTTTAGATTTGTTTCTTGGTAGTGGTTCAACATTAATAGCTTGTGAAAAAACAAATAGAGTTTGTTATGGTATGGAATTAGATACAAAGTATTGTGATGTAATTATTGAAAGATGGGAACAGTTTACTAACCAAAAAGCAAAGAAATGTGGGTAATAAAAATAGATAGCAAAAAGAAGGTAAAAGAATTTAAAAAGAAAATAAAATCTTTATATGAAAAGAATTTATCTACAAGTAAGGACATACATAATGGTAAGCATAGACATAATAAAAACAATAGTTAAGTCTATATATTATCATTTTAAATAAAACGGAATAAAAACGGACACAATGAATAAATTTCCAAACGAAGCAACAAGATTCAGTTCTACTAACCAACCTAAAAAGAATGGAAGACCAAAAGGAAGAAGAAATGTTGCAACAGTATTAAAGGAATTACTATCAACGCAAGACACTAATATGGGTGGTGAAGGTGACTTCGGTTCGCCAATAGCTAAGATGTTAATACAAATAGCGTTCCATAAGGATAGTAACAACAATGAAAAGTTAAAAGCAATAAAAGAAATACTAGACAGGATAGAAGGAATGCCTGACCAGAATGTTAATGTAACTGCAACCCCTCCATCTTGGATCAATGAAGAAGATGAAACAAGCTAAACCATATTATGATGTAAAAAACTCAAGCAAAAGGATTTGTGTTTTACAAGGTGGAACAAGAAGCGGTAAGACATATTCCATTCTACTTGCATTGATTGAGTTTGCTTATAAGAACAAAGGTAAGAATCTATACATCACTATAGCACGTAAAACATTCCCTGCGTTAAGAGGAACAGCGATGCGTGACTTCTTTGAAATACTAAAGAAAGAGAATCTGTATGACGAAAGACTGCATAATAAATCAAGTGCATTATATCATCTATATGGAAATGTTATTGAGTTCATTAGTGTAGACCAGCCACAAAGGGTGAGAGGTAGAAAGAGAGATGTGTTATTCTTGAATGAATGTAATGAGTTTGGCTTTGAAGAATACACACAACTTGCATTAAGAACAACATACAAGATAATCATAGACTTTAATCCATCTGACGAATACCACTGGTTATACACACAGATAATAGATAACGATAGAGATGATGTAGACTTTCATATTTCTACATATAAAGATAATCCATTCTTAGATGAAGAAACAGTAAAGGAGATTGAAAGACTAAAAGAAGTGGATGAAAATTTATGGCGGGTTTTTGGCGAAGGGCAGCGTGGGGTCGCCACAGAAACCATTTTCCCGTCATTTAACATAATAGATACTATTCCAGATAATGCAAAAGAAATAGCATTAGGGTTAGACTTCGGATTCTCTGCTGACCCTACAAGTTTAGTTAAAGTATATAAGCACGATTTAGATTTATATGTTGACGAACTCATTTATGAACGTGGTTTGACCAATCAAGATATTGCACACAAGATTAAAGACTTAGGAATAGACAGAGGCATAGAGATTTATGCAGATAGTGCTGAACCTAAATCAATAGAAGAAATCTTTAGAATGGGTGGTATTAATATTAAACCTGCTAAGAAAGGTGCAGACAGCATTCGTATTGGTATTGATGTTTTAAAAAGACATAAGCTAAATATAACTAAGAGCAGCATTAATGCAATTAAAGAATTTAGAAACTATAAGTGGATTAAAAACAAGAATAACGAAATAACAAACAAACCAATAGATGCTTTTAATCACGCAGTTGATGCAGTTAGATATGTTGCATTAAATAAGTTGATGGTATCTTATTCTGGGAAGTATTATATATCGTAAAGACAAATAATAACAATTTATATTTATTAGTAATGAAAGAGGTTAAATTAACAATACCTGATAAGTGGTCTGACATAACAATAGAAACTTATCAAAAATATGTAGAAATACAAGAGAGCAAAGGAAGTGAGAAAAACAAAGTCATAAAGAGTTTAGCGTTATTATGTAGCACTACACCCTTTGTTGTAAAGAAGATGGCTTACAAAGACTTATTAGAGATAATGGGGATAATTAAAACAATGATAGATACAGAACCAGACAAAGAAGAATTTAGAAAGACGTTTATGTTTAAAAAAGAAGAATATGGTTTTGTTCCTAACCTTTCAGGGATTAGCACAGGAGAATATATTGATCTTGAAAATTATTGTAAAAGCCCTATTGAGAACTTACATATTATAATGTCAATCTTATATCGTAAGGTTACATTTAAAAGGAATGAAAGATATACTATCGAAAGCTATAATCCAGACGAGTTCAAAGAAGAAATCTTCAAAGACTGTCCAATGGATATAGCACTTTCTAGCTTAGGTTTTTTTTTGACTTTAGGAGAAAGATTAGCGATGACTTCGCACAGCTTTTTGAAAGCACAGGAAATGAAACAACAAAAGGTGTAAGTATGAATAGTAAGTGGGGATGGTATAACATTCTCTATTCACTCTGTAATGGTGACATTTTAAACATTGATAAAATAACAAAAATACCAATCTTGGAAACGCTAACATACTTAGCATATACGCAAGATTATAATAACAAACAAAGAAGCAATTATGATAACTTTTAGAAACGTAGTTGGATATTTAGAAACAATAGCAGAAAAGCACTATGAGATTAATAGCTTTCATTCTGGAATGATGGATGAAGTGGATTTGAATAAGTTAGGTGCTACTGATTATATTATTCTATATGCAGAGCCAGGCACAGTAACAATGGACAAAGGCGTTCAAACATATACGTTTTCTATTTATGTAATGGATATGATTAGCGAAGAAATTGGTGATGATCCTAACAGACAACGTGTTGGTCGTGTTGATACATTCTCACAAACTCTAAATATTATAAACGATGTTGTAGCTGAATTTCATCAGAACTTATATTCCACATCTTGGGTTGATAATGATGTTGTTTTAAGCCTACCTATTAACGCAGAACCTTTTACTGCAAGATTTGATAATACACTAACAGGATGGGCTGCAAACATAAGTGTTCAAGTTCCTAATCCAAACAATCTATGTATTGTTCCAGTAACAGGTAATAGTTAATGGAATTTAAAAACACCATACAAGCAATGCAGAAACTTGGTGGCGATGTTGTCCAGGAAGGAAAGAGTATATTAAAGCGAAAGAAAAAGACAACAAGTCGAAACACATTATACAACGACTTCGATTATTTAGTTACTGCATCAGCTTCATCAGTAACATTAGAATTTGAATTTGGTGGGGCAGAAGATTATTGGGCTTTTGTTGATGAAGGTGTGAAGGGTGCAGGTGGATTTAAGGGCAGTGGAAAAATGAGAGGACAAGGAAGTTCGTTTAAATTTTCTTCTAAAATGCCTCCAAGAAGTGTGATAGACAAATGGATAGTAGGAAAACCACTTGCTCAAGCAAGAGATAAAAATGGTCGTTTTATACCAAGAAAGAGTTTGGCGTTCTTAATACAAAGAGCAATATACCAAAGAGGATTAACAAGAACACAATTCTTTAGTAAACCATTTACATTAGAATTAAATAAACAAACAGATAAAATAACAGAAGCATTCGCTAATGACTTAGAAGCAGCATTAGAAGAATCATTAAAAGAATAGACTATGGCGTTAGGAAATATATCATTTGAACAAGAACCTGTAAATGCAGCAGACAAAGTGCCTGTAATAACCAATTGGAATCCTATGATTGGCTATATGCTGTATCAAAACAATATTAGTGGTTTATTTTATTTTAAGCTTGTGTTAGAAGTTAGACTTGATGATGCTTCAGGAACATTAATAGGAAAAATCAAACAAAGAAGAAATGGTTATGGTCCAGATAATAATGGGGCAACACAGAGAGCGAGAGCGTTTTTTGATTTAAGAGATATTGTTAATAGTCAATTAACAGATACAGTATTTGACCAAAACCAAATAGGCGTTCCATTTGAAACAATACATAAATTAGGTTCTAATTCTGGCGATGATGCGGATGGTGACCCTGTAAATGAAAAAATATATAGCGTTAATGGTGATAATAGAACTGATGGAACACAGCTTCAAACTATATATGTAAAAGGCTATCAGCAATACAGTTCACTTGCTTCTGAGATACCAACAGAAGATAGTGATGAAAGTGTAAATGATACTCTCTACTATATTGGTGCATCCTTACCATTAATGACTGATAGAGATGATGACTCTGACTACATACAAGGAACAGCATTCCAACCCTATCAAGCAAGTGCAGCTTCAGATTTATTTTTAAGCGATGTAGAATCATCTTCTGGTGATTATGGAATAACAGGAAACATTAATTATGTTCAAGATACTGACTACCACACATTAGCTTTTTTAAATGATTACACTAACTTTTCAAGCCACTTAGACCATTTTAGAATAATGTATTACAATAGTTCAGGTGCTCAGATTGGAGAATCACAATTTATAATGAACATTCAAACTAATGGGGGTGCCCAACCTAACACTGAAACCAACCAAGACTCAGAAAGATTAATTTATGTTGGTTGTGGTCCTGGTAATTTACAGGGATCAAATGTTCCTGCTTGGAATAGTTCTGGGGGTGGAACAACAGTAGCTGGTGGTGCAAAACCATCTAATTTTAGTGGTTGGGTTTATTACACAGTAGGAGGTGTTCAAGGCGATTATGTGACAGCCTCTACTGCTCTCTATTATTTCATAAAAGAAGACGGAAGCTGCAAAGGTTTTAAAGTTAGGAGATTAGCGTGGCGTAATAGTTTAGGGTGTTATGATTATTTCAATTTCAAAAAGAAATCAACACAAAGAGTAGAAGTTAAGAGAAATAACTATAGCTCTATTATGGGTAGATTCAATGCTTCTAAGTGGTATTATAATAATACTATGCGAGGCAAGAAAACAAGACAAGTAACAGCAGTATTGAAAGAAACTTTGAATACAGATTGGATAACAGAACAAGATGGTAGGCTATTAGAAAAGCTAATAATGTCAACAGATGTTTACATAGTAGAAAATGCAGACACAGAATTTACGCAAGGTGTAATGATAACAGATTCTTCATTTGTAAGAAAGACAAGAGCTAACGATAAGATGATGCAGTATACTATTCAAATAGAATACGCTAATAATGTAAACACAAATAGCTAATGAAAGTTCGTTTAGTAGCATATAGAAAAGCAACAACTGCTTCAACGTCTGACACCACTTATCAGTTAGACTTACAGGAAGCACCAAACGTAGCATTGAATTTTCAGTTCAGCGATGTTAAAGAACCAGAAACAAGAAAGGCTAGTTATAGTCAAACATTTAAATTGCCCTTCACACAGAACAACAATCAATTCTTTGAAAATTGGTATAATGTTAATTTAGAAACTTTAGTTTTTAGCACCACCAAAAAATTTAATGCAGTTCTTTATGTCGGCACAGTTCCACAATTTGAAGGATCATTACAATTAAAAGCGGTATATCAAAAAGCACAGTATTACGAAGTTATAATAATGTCAAACACAGCAGATTTATTTAGTGCTATTGGTGAGCAAAAATTAAAAGACGTATTTCTACAAAGTGATGGTAGTTATAGTGACAGTTTAAACCATTTATATAATGCGGCCAACATAAGATATTCTTGGAATGGCGGAACAACAAGCTTTCAGAACACGTCTGGCGATTCACTAAGAGATGCTGTTGCAGGTGTTCAAAAAGTTATTTACCCCATAACAGCAACAATGAAAAACTTTTTCTATCAAGCTAATAGCAATGAGTATTTAGCGATGTCATCTATTGGTGCTAATGCTGCTAATTTTATGGCGGACATAAATCAACTGCGACCTGCGATACAATTAAAGCAACTATTACGATTAATAATAGCAAAAGCGGGATTTTCTTACACCTCCACATTTATAGATGATGACCCACAATACTTTGGGAAGTTGTTTATGACAACTTGCAACCATTTAGAAGAAGCTGTGCTACCAACCGCAGAAGCTATGCCCAATATACCTGGTGGTTATATGAGTGTTTATGGAAGTGATTATTTGTCTTATGGATTTATTGAAGTGCCTTTACCATCACCTGGAAACTGCGAGTATTTTCAAAATGGACCAGAATTTAGATTCAGATTAAATTCAACGTATATTGATGGATATGATCTTTGGAACACAACCAATGATGTATTCCACAAAACAAGTCCAACAATGCTTGAATTAACTATAAGGGGTAATGCTCGAAAGAGTGTTGTTGCAGTTTGTGGTGGTAGCCCCACAGACGTTATCCCTATAGAGGTAAAACTAAGAGAGTTTAGCGATGGTGTTTATGGGAACATATTATCAATAGGCACTATTAACAATATAACAGGCGGTGGTTCTAGTAGTGGTGCTTTTACAACGCAAGAATGGGAACACGTGATAGATATAAGCAACATAGAGGTAGGAACTAAATTTGCAATTTTCTTTGTGTTCCCTGAGATAGACAACTATTCATTCGGAAATCAAGCCAGATTACAAATGCAGAGAAGCGACATATACCTGGGTGGTGTAGGAAATGTGTTTGGAAATTTAACTTGCTCGTGGTTAGACTATACGCCTTCCCAATATGGTTATTCGATTGATGTTCCTGCTTGTATAGACCCAGAAATAACACAAAGAGGGTTTTTAAAAGATATTATAGAAAGATTTAATTTAGTTATTCTGGCTGACCCTGACAACGCTTCGAATATTATTATAGAAACTTATGATGACTATATTGGTAGTGGTTCTTTAAAAGATTGGACAGGTAAGTTAGACACATCTAAAGAAGTGGTTGTGAAAGACACCACATCACTACAAAAAAGGATTATTAATTTAACAGATTTAGAAGATGTTGATTTAATGAACAAGGCTATTAAGGAAAGAGCACCCCTATTAAATGTGTATGGTAAGTATTATGATGATACTACCAGCAATGATTTTGCTTCAGGAGAACTTAAAAATACTCCTATTTTTTCACCATACATAAATGAGCAAATATATAGAAACCAAGACACAGGGGAAGGAACTGATTTAGCGAATATGGCTATTCAGTATGAAATTAGCTACAGCCCTACTGAGTTTGGTGTTGAAAACGTATTACACGCTACTAAGCCCAAATTGTTTTTTTACAATGGTGCAGAAACAGAAGTGTTAAACAATATAGGAGAACAGGTGTCATATTATTTACACCACATAAGTCCTGCAGACTCCACTGTAACAGCGTATGGCTTTGACGCATACCCCGTTTGCACAGTTTGGGATATTACGCCTTCCAGTGGGGCATATACACTTTCTCCTTCTAACAAATCATTGTATTGGAATTTTGCACCACCACCTACTGGTGGCTCAGGCATTTTTAACTACACGCCCGAATCGCCTGGTTTCTGGAACGAAAACACATTGTTCTTTTTATATTGGCGGTCCTATCTAAACAACATATATAATTCTGATGCTCGAATTATGGAGTGTCATCTGAATTTAAATGAGGTTGATATATTTAATTTTAAGTTTAGTGATGAAATCTTTATCAAAGATTCGTATTGGCGTATTATAAACATACAAAACTATCAGGTTGGTGATAAGGTTTCAACGAAGGTTATACTATTAAAATTATTAGATAGCTTATATAATGTGCAAGACTGCAATTCTGTTGCTGTTGGTATGTATGGTGGTTTTTTATCGTGGTGTAGTGAAAACGACCCTGATTGTTCGCCTGATACATCATTCCCAAATTATCCAGGTCTATATGCGTCCAGTGCTTGTTGTTTAGCAAATGGTGGTAGCCCCTTGACGAATTTTGAGAATGGAACTGGTGAGTATTATTGTATGGCAAATTCAGGTAGCTTACCCGCTACTTTTCAATCACAAAAAACACCACTCTCTCTATTTTCAATAGGGCAATTGCAAACATTAGTTTCTGGTAACTTAGGTGGATTAAACAGTCCATTCATAAGGGGTGTAGACACAAGCAAGTATTCACAAAAAATCTTGCCTTATATGGGAGATGATATGGTGATTAAATATAAAACCAAATTAAAAGGCATCCCACAAATTAATGGTGAATCACATACAATGGTTCTAACAGGTCATACTGAAGGTAACACAAGAGGATATGCTTACCCTGAAGGTTCTGCGAGTAGCACAAAAATAATTATACCGCCAAACTCCAATATGATGGTTCGAGTGTATGGTATATCTACTGTGATAGGGGGATCAAGCTCTACTTATCCTCCTGGTGATACAGAGAGTTTTAATTACAATACAGCATTTAAAAGAGGTGGTGCAGGTGTTTCTCAAATTGGTGCAGCAGGTGGAGTTGTTAGTTGGGCGATTAAAGACACAACAACAACATCGACACTATACATTTCAGCATTAGCAACGGGAGAAATAAAATTTGGATTAGATGACAGCCAAACAGACACCAAAAAGAGCTGGGCGTTGAATATTGATATTGTTGTTCAAAGAATACCTTATATCACGATGCCTTACAATGAAGAATGGGCATTGTTCCAAAATGGAGAGTATATAGTGTTAGAAAATAATAGTTATTTAATATGGAATTAAAAAGATATATAGAAAGTATTGCAAAGGTAATAATACCAAGTATTGACCATTTACAATTAGTGGAATACAAGGACAAAGAATTAGACTTTGCTTATGGTATGCAAGAATACCACACAAGTTTTAAAAGAATGTTTAAACAGATAATAAGAATAATATTTAGATAATATGCCTCAAGAAAGAACAGTAAAAATAAAAGTAGATGCTAAAGATGGTATCAAGCAAGTTGACCAATTAAAAAAAGGTGTAAAAGATACATCTAAAGCAGCAGCAGGAACAAAAGGTGCTTTTGGTAAAATGAAAGCAGGTGTTAAAGGATTAAAAGTTGCTTTTAAAGCACTTGGTATTGGTATTATAGTAGGTTTATTTGTTAAGTTAAAAGATATATTCAGCGGTAATATAGAAACTGCTAGAAAGTTTGAAGTAATCACTTCAAAACTAAGTGCCGCATTTGATGTTATTAGAGATAGAGCAGAACAGTTTATTAAGTCCTTAATAAAAATGAAAAACCCTCTTAAAGCATTTAGAGAAGCATTTACAGGAACGAAGGATGAGATAGTAAAAGAAACAAAAGCAATGGGAGAGCTTACTAAACAGCTTCAAGCAGTAAGAGATGAAGAAAGAGAGATGATTGTAGAAAGAGCAAAAGCTAATAGAATTATTGCAGCATCTCGATTATTGGCGGAAGATGAAGCAAGGTCTATTAAAGACAGGCTAGTTGCCTTAAAGGCAGCAGTAGCAGAAGAACAAAGAGTTGCACAATTAGAGTTAGAAACTCAACAAAAGAAGGTGGATGCATTACAGGCGATTATTGATTTAGGTAAATCATCAGAAGAAGATATGATTGAACTATCTAATGAAAGAGCAAGATTGATTGATTTAGAAACCCAATCTACACAAAGACAGTTACGGGTTACAAGAGAACTTAATACAATGGAAAGAGAGCTTGTTACTTCACAGAAAAAAGATGCGGAGAAAACTATTGAGTTTACAGCCACAAAAGTTAAGGTAGAAGAAGATTTTACAAAGAGTGCTATAGCTGAAATGAATAAAAGATTAGCACATAATAAGAAAAACAGCACCGAAGAAATCAAGATTTTTAAACTAACAGAAGAAAGTAAAAGAAACATAGTAGCTAACTCAATAGGACAAGTAGCATCATTAATAGGTGAAGAAACAAAGGCAGGTAAAGCATTAGCAATAGGTCAAGCATTAATCAATACTTATTCAGCGGCAACCGCAGCCTTAGCATCACCTCCTGTTGGTGCAGGTCCTATCTTTGGTCCGATAGCAGCAATAGGTGCAGTTGCAGCAGGTATGGCTAATGTTAAGAAAATAATATCAACTAAATTGCCTGGTGCAGAAGGTGGTGGTGGTGATGGTCCTCGAGCAGACGTTCCTGCACCTCCACAGGGTGGTATTAGTGGAACAATACCTAATTTAGAAAACATAAATGGAATACCAACAGGAGAACAGCAACCTGTTCAAGCTTTTGTAGTAGAAAATGATATTTCTAATGCACAAGCGTTGCAAGAAGAACTAGATATTCAGGCGACATTATAAACAAAATTAAGAACTTTATATTTATAAATGATATGGCTAAAAAGAAAAAACTAATAGAACTAATAATAGACGAAGCAGCAGAACACTTTGGTGTTGATGCGATCTCTGTTGTTAAATTTCCAGCGATAGAAGAAAATTTTGTTTTCTTCAATAATGACTTTCTATCACTTGCGAAAATTGATGAAGAACAAAAACAATTAATTGGTGCTGTCCTTATTCCAGACAAAAAGATTCCAAGATTAGATAAAGACACAAACGAAGAATATGAAGTGTTTTTTACTAAAGAAACGATAAGACAAGCACAGAAGCTATTTATGTTGAATCTAAGGAACAATAATCACACCCTAGAACACAAAGAGCCAGTAGAGGGATTAACTGTCGTAGAATCGTGGATTAAAGAAAATAACAAATACGACAAATCAAATATGTATGGCTTCAAAAATATGCCTGTCGGAACTTGGTTTGTTCAAGTAAGTGCAGAAAACAATCCTGACATTTGGGAAAAGATAAAGAACAAAGAAGTTAGAGGATTCAGCATTGAAGGCTACTTTACAGACAAACTAATTGAGGCATCTAGGCAAGTTGATATATTAGATGAAGTTTGTGAAGACTGTCCTGATGAAGTAATGATGAGCAGAATTAAAGAAGTGATTTTAGCTAACGAATTAAAACCTGTTGGAAGTTTAGATGGTGAGCCATTATTTAGAACAAAAGAAGAAGCTGATTTATATGCAGAAATGTTTAAAGGTTGTTCTGGTAGCCATACTCATAGTGTTGATGGTGTTAAATTATTTATGCCTTGTGTTGACCACGCTTCTGCTACTATGAAGGAAGAACATTCTGAAAGTGAAAAACGAACATACAAAAAAAAATACAAAATGTTAGAATATGTTGCTTATGCAAAACGTAAAGCAATGTTAAAATATTCTTGGGATGATTGTATGCGTGACCAAATGAAAGAATATGGTAATAAAGAAACAGCGGCAAAAGTCTGTGCTGCTATCAAAAACAGGACAGTCAGACGATAAAGAAATAAACAATTTTAACCCTTTTATATATATTAATGTTATGGGAACTCTTGAAAAAATTTTAAATATCTTAAAAATGAAAAATGAACCTAAATCTTATGGCGTTAAATTCTACGCTGAAATGAAATTAGACGATGGACGTGTTGTTGCTACAGAAGATGAGCAATTTATGATCGGGTCTAAAGTATTTGCTGTTTCTGATGATGGAAACGCAGAAGCATTGGTAGCAGGAAGCTATACAATGGAAAATGGAAACAAATTAACAATCGGAGAAAATTCTGAAATACTTGATCTTGGAGAAGAAAAAGAAGCGGAAGATGTAGAAGCATCTGAAGAAGAAATGTCTGAAGAAGTTGAGTCTAAAGAAGAATTAGCTGAAGATGATGAAGCTGACGTTGAAGATTGGGCAGGAATGGAAAAGAGAATCAAAAATCTTGAAGACGCTGTTGCTGACCTAAAAGCTGACAAAGTAGAAGCATCTGCTGAATTGTCAGAAGAAGTTTCGGAAGAAGTGGAAGAAGAAAAGACTGAAATGTCAAAAGAGGTTATGGGGGAACTTATGACACAAATAGAAGAATTAAAAGGAAAAATAGTTGAATTAAGCGGACAACCTGCTGATGAAGGCATTACATATTCACCAGAAGGAACGAACGTTAATACAACTATGGACTTAGGAAAACTGTCACCAATGGAGAGGACAGCATATTACATTAACAATAAATAATAAATAAAATGGCGAATAAAATTCAATTATCAAAAAGACGTGAATTTGATATAACTGTAAATGGTGATACATATGCAGGTGTTCACGCAATGCCTTATGTGACTGCTGCCTTGAGAAGTCCTGACACAGTTGCTAAGGGTTATGTTAGAATCTTAGATGGTTTAACAAAAAGTGCAGTAATTAACAATATAGCTTGTGCTAATCCAATTGTTGCTGCTGCTTGTTCTTTCTCTAGTGGAAATGACACATCAACTTCTGAGCAAGTTCTCAGTTTGACTGATCTAAAAGTGAACGAGGAGGTATGCCGGGGCACAATTTTCCCGACCTGGCTTGGGACAGGAATGGACAGAAATGGTAACTTACCAGTAGCGTTCTCTGACTTCTTATTACAAGTTGTTGCAGGAAAAGCTGCTGCTCAATTAGAAATCGGAATATGGCAAGGTTCTTCACCTTTCGGAACAGGATTCTTATCTGACGATGGAACACAAGATGAAACGGGTGCTGACGCTTCTGCGTGTAAAGACTTTACAGAAGTAGATTTTGCTGATGCTCTAGCGGCGGCTGATATCTTAACTGATATGGCTTCTGTATATAATGCGGCGGCATCTGACATCTCAGGTATACTTACTAAGCCTGGTGTTGGTTTCTATATGAATAACAAGACTTATGGTTTCTATATTCAAGCATTAGCTTCTGCAGGTTCTAATCAAGGACAAATTTCTGGATTAGGATTTGATGCAAAATCTGATACTGCTACTTACTTCGGATACCCAATATACAGATGTCCAGGTATGTTCAACGATACTATCCTTTTCACTTACCCTGAAAACTTAGTATTCGGAACTAACCTTGCTACTGATTGGACTGAAGCAAGATTAATACCTACTTATGAGTATGATGGTTCTGACAACGTAAGAGTTGTAATGAACTTTGCTGTGGGTGTTCAAACTGCTGTAGCAACAGATGGTGTATATGGTTCAACTGTTTGGACTTAATAGATACTTTAAATAGGGGGTTGTAATACACCCCCTTTTTATTAACTTTTTAATACAATAATAATTATGGGATGTGACTTAACACTCGGAAGATTAGTAGACTGTAAAGATGCGATAGGAGGACTAAAACAATTTTGGATTTTACCAAACTATTGCGGTAATATAGAAGCTTGTGCTACTATTTCTGCCCTTGAAATGACAGATGCAGATTTTGCTGATTGGGATACTTATGGCGACCCAACATCGTCAAAACAAACATTATTGCAATATGATTTAAGACCAAATGTTAGTTCACTATCTGTAGCATTTAATTCTGACCCTGCTACGGGAACTTCATTTTGGACACAAACCTTGTCTGTGACTTTACAAAAACTTGACCACGATGCTACAAATCAATTGAAATTAGCTACATACAATAGAAGTCAGATATTTGTTCGTGATGCAAACGATAGCATCTTTTTGCTTGGAATGAATAACGGATGCAATATCACAAGTGGAACAATGGCTACGGGTGCGGCAAAAGGAGATTTAAGCGGATATACGCTAGAATTTGTAGCAGAAGAAAGAGATCCACCAATACAAATAGAGCAAACTGCCGGACCATCAACTGCGAATTACCCTTGGGATAATTTAGATGATTATGCGTCAATTGCTTTTGTTTTGGGAACTTAATCGTTACTCAATACAGAAAGAAAAGAAGGGGTTTTATTACCCCTTTTTTTTATTAAAAAAAACAAATAACCTATATTTATATTTATAATAAACACACTATGGCTTGGAAATTAAAAAAAGAATGGGAAGGTAAAAGTATTGATTCACTTAATATACCTTTAGATGACCTAACGCAAAAACAAATAGAAGGACTTAGAGAACATATTAGAAACAGCTTATTTATAGAAGATAAACCTAAAAAGAAGAAAAAAGATGTTCAAGTTGAAGGAGAAATATAATAAACCAGATGTTGTATTTGCAGACTTAAATGAATTAAGTGAGCAGGAACAACAGATGGTTAAAGATAACTATATGGATGTAATTGGTAAATACTTTGATTTGATATGATACAGCTATTAAGGGCAACAACAACTACAGCAAACTCGTTTAACCTAAATATTTACGATAAAATGACTAATGCTGACTATAGGTCATTATTGACTTTTACAAGCCAAGCGTCAGGAAATAGCTTTACCTCAATGCCTTTTAGTTCCTCTTACACAAAAAAAGAAAGATATGTGTCTTTTATTTTTTATGCTTCTACAGGCTTAGCACCCACATTGGGTTTTGTAACTTTTGGTAACACTGATTTGCCTTATGGGTTTTATGATGTTACAATATATCAAAATTCATCGAACGCCAACATTGATCCAACAGGGTTAACAGTAATTTGGGAAGGCTTAGCTAATTTAAAACAGTCTGGTAACCCTGCTGTAGAGTATACGAACTATGATACTAACGATGCAGATACAGAGTCTGTATATATAACATTTTAATATGTTGCAGTTAAAAATATATAAAAAGGATGCAGGGCTTTTAAGAAATAATTTTTTCTATCTACAGCTACAGGATGAATGGATAACTCAAGACCCTGACACAAAAATAGTAAAATATGATGCTGTAAGTCAATATACAGGAAACACACAGTCAGGAGAATTTTCAACAGTAGATGAAAATGATAGATACTGGAAAATTAATCTAAAAACCACAAGAGGAACATCACCAGCACCAAGTCCACCAGAACTTTTAGAGTGGGGAACAACAGACTTTCCTTTGGGTTTTTATGATATAACTTTATATCAAGATATAAGCGGTGAAAAAAATATACTTTACACAGGAACTCTTAATCTAACAGTAGATGAAACAAATGAACTTTTTAAAGGAACACCGCCCGTAGAATACACCGAATATACTACTAACGATGCAGACACAGAAAGCATCTATTTAACAAATCCATTATGAATTTAAATTTAGTAAAATTATCACATTATAATATTCCGCATTTAGTGGAAAAATCTAATCAAGACTGGGTAAGTTTTGGAGAGGATAATCTATATCCTAATTATCTATTAGAACTATTCTTAGGTAGTGCAATCAATGGTGCATTAGTTAAGTCAATAGGTGCAATGATATATGGAGAAGGATTAGCCGCTACCAATGCAGACGAATCAGAATCAACAAAAGAATCTTATTTACGATTAACAGAGTTATTACACAATTCTGATGATGATGTTTTAAAAGACTTAGCAATGGACTTAAAGCTATTTGGTGGGTGTTATGTCAACGTGATATGGTCAAGAGATAGAAGCAAGATAGCGAAAATGAAACATATACCTGCACAATACATCCGTTCTGGTAAAATGATAGATGGAGAAGTAGATACTTATTACTATTCTGCTGATTGGTCTAAATCTAAGAAGTCAGAATACCGACCAAGACCTTACGCTGCTTTCAATACAGAAGATAGAACACAGGCATCTCAAATTCTGATGATCCGAGATAAAAACCCTGCTTTGTTCTATGGCTTTGCACCTGATTATGTAGCTGCTACTGATTGGATTCAAATGGAATTAGAAATAGCACAATTTCACCTATCTAATATCACAAGTGGTATGACACCATCAATGCACGTTGGTTTTTCTAACGGAATCCCAACAGAAGAAGAAAGAAGAACAATAGAAAGACAATTGAATGCTAAATTTGCAGGTAGTGGAAATGCAGGTAAAATACTTATCACATTTAATGATGGAAAAGAAACAGCACCTGTAATTGAACCAATACAAATGAATGATGCACAATCTGCGTGGGAAGGAATGAGTAAACAAGCAGTAAATCAAATACTTGCAGGACATAGAGTTACATCACCAATCCTTTTTGGAATACGAGCAGAAGGTGGTGGACTTGGAAATAATGCTGACGAATTGCGTGATGCTTTTAGTTTATTTTCAAACACAGTGATTGTTCCCTTCCAATCAACGCTTTTAAAGGGTTTAGACAAGATATTTAGAGTTAATGACATAAACCTTGATTTATACTTTAAATCGCTTAAACCTGCTGATTTCATTGATTTAGAAGTTACTAAGACACAATCAGAAGAAGACCAAGAAAAAGAAGGTGTTACACAAGAAGATATTGATTCTGATGATTTTGTAGAAATGTCAGATGATGATTTAAACATAATATTTGAAGAACTACAAGGTGAACAAATGGATGAGGAAGTATGGGAAATAGTAGATGAACAAGACGAAGGATTGATTGAAGACTATGAAGATTGGGCAAAAAAACTAATCAAAGAAAACAAAGAAAAGTTTGCTGATGAAATAAGAAGCAAAGAAGACCAACCAAGCTCATTAGATAAGTCTTATTATAGGGTAAGATTTAAGTATATTAAAAAGAGTAGAAAACCAAGTAAATCAACAAGGACATTCTGCAAGAATATGATGCGATTGGCTAAAGGAGGATTTGTGTATAGATTAGAAGATATTGATAAGGCAAGTCGTGAAGGTGTCAACAAGCAATTAGGACACAAAGGTCGTGCTTATGATTTATTCAAATTTAAAGGAGGTGTGTATTGTAGACACGCTTGGAAAGTAATTCTATATAGATTAAAAGAAGGAACAGAGCTAAGGGAAGGTGAAAGTATGGAAGACTACAAAAAGGTTGATAGCATTCCTAAATCATATACACCAAAACCAACAGGAATTAAAGATGCAGTAATAGCACCTGTGAATATGCCCAATCAAGGTCATTATCCAGGCGTAAAATAAAAATAAAACTATGGCGATACAACATACACTATACATAAGTTCAACACGATTAAAAAAGGATTCAGCAATTGGCGGTTCAGTTTCCGATGATTTAATAATGCCTTATATTTTGTTAGCACAAGATATGAGCATTCTACCGATACTTGGAACAGACTTAGATGCTAAACTAAAATCAGATATTCAAGGAAGCAGTTTAACAGGTGCTTATAAGACACTTGTTGAAACATACATCCAACCTGCTTTAGTGCAATTTGCATTCGTTTCTCTTGTTCCCTACCTTCGTCTTCGTTTCGTGAACAACGCTGTTGTGGTTATGGGTGCAACGGATCAATCAGCAAGTGCTACTTATGATGACTTAAAGCCAGTAATGGACACAGCAACTGATGCAGCTGAATTTTACAGACAGCGTTGCATTGACTATTTAAGAAATAATTCAAGCTCATTTCCTGAGTATTCAAGCAATACGGGTGCTGACTTAGACCCAACAACAAGAAACTACTATGCAGGTATTAATTTAGATAATAATGTTGCAAGAAGCAATAGACTAAAGAATTACTTACAAGGTGCAGGAATTACTGTTTATGGCTGTTAAAAGAAGAACATATCCTTCTAGTAGGGAAAATTTCAAGAAACTTAAAAACTATATTAAAAGATTAAATTATGGCTGGACAAAGACTGACCGACAAGACCGCACTGGAAGAACAAGCGGGTAGTGGTGACTTGCTTATGGTGGTAGACGTAAACGACACCACAGGCTCTGCACAAGGAACATCTAAAAAAACGGATTTTAAATATGTTATTCAAACAGATAAATTCTCATTAAGTAATGCAGAAGTTTTAGCATTAGATTCAACTCCAAAAACATTAATTGGTGCATTAAGTGGATATATGCCTACAATATTTAACGTAACTGTTTTATGCACATACGCAGCAGCAACAGAAGCGTCTGCAAAGGGTTTGTTATTTGGCTTTGATTCTTCAGTAGATACGGACTATTGGGGAAAAGCAGACAGAATTATGAATTCAGAAACAACTGATTGTTCTTATATTATTCAAGCTCAAGGCGCCCCAAGAACACCTGTTAAAAATACCTCAATAATTAATTCACCTTTTATTTGTTGGAGTGATGGAACAGGATTTGGGGGTGGTTGGTCTTGTGACATCTATGTAACGTATGCTTATACAAAAGTTCTATGATAAAATATTTATTTTTATTATTACCATTTTTCTGTAACGGACAGTTCTACAAATATGCTACTGTGTATGGCGGTGGTTCATTAAATGCTACAATGACGCCAATAGAAACATTTGAATATAATGGTGAGCTAGTAAACACAACTGACAATGATGGTGCGAATTATCGATTTCAAATAGGTATTAAAAAACTATCAAGATATAAGTTTGAAAAGAAACCACGTTTTTTTTATGATGGAAACGAGCAGAATGCAACTGTGTTTCGTTCTTCATTGAATAACTTTGAGTATCTTCTTGAATATGAGAAAATAAAAGACAGGGGTTTAGAATTTGATAACCATAAAATATGGCTTAGATACTTAGGAGAAAACACAAGCACAAAAATAGAATCATCAAGCAATGGCTATATTGATCTTAGTTATAAATCCTTAGACATACGCTTTAAACGTGATTTTAAGCACTTTAGAGCATCTTTAGGCTCTGTTCTAAGGTATCATCCCATTTATGGTGTAAATGCCTTTAAAATTGATTTTTCTAATTATAACGATTTTCCAATAACGATTGAGCAATTAGGATATTATTCAGAAGCGTCATTTATAGACAACAATAACAATGGTGTGATGGACAGATGGGAACAAGCACAAACATTATGGTTAAACGCTGATGGCGATACTGTTGCAAGTTCTACACAACAAATGGAAAACATATATGGAGATTTAGTTACAGATTACAATAGACAATGGATAAATGAACAAGGAAATCAACATACACTTTCTGGTGTTGTCGGTTTGTCTTATTATCTAAATAAAGACACATTCTTTTTATTGGCTTATGGTAACTATTTTTTCGTAAATAAAAAGCTGACCGAATATGGGTCAGACACTAATGACTATGACTTTGGATTGATAGGGAATTTGAAGCTAACGAAAGCATTGTCATT
>Ga0208299_1001131_pt1 | contig 20910 bp, 17 predicted proteins | sample 15_taG_FD_184089 | JGI IMG/M metagenome (GOLD analysis project Ga0208299, IMG submission 184089) | Marine viral communities from the Subarctic Pacific Ocean - 15_ETSP_OMZ_AT15312 metaG (SPAdes) (version 2) | ecosystem: Environmental > Aquatic > Marine > Oceanic | place: Pacific Ocean | collected...
TAATAGAGCTTTGCGTGAAATCAATAAAACAGTAAAGGATAAGACTTTAAAGCAGGATGCACAGGTTATGATGGAAGTCTGGCAGGAGCTTTATAAGAAAAGTCCTACTGATGTGAAGTTAAACCAGCGATTAAGAGCATTAGATGCTGATATCCACAATAATCTTCCGAATCGAAAGCTTGGTAAAGGAGAATTCAAGTACAGGAAGAATATTGATGTACCATTAGGCAGTGATTTAAGTCAGGAACAACTTGAACGTGTTGATGAAGGATATAAGAAGGTTGATCGCCCAAGTTCTGATAAATTCAAGGTTGTTAAGCCTGAAGAGGCTGGACCTTCTACTAAAGTTAAATCTAGGCAGGGAGATCTTCTTAGACGAGGCGAAGAAACCGCAGTTGACATAGCATGGGAGTATTCAGATGCAGATATTGAAGATACCAGCGCAAAACCCATTACAGAACCACCTCAAGAATCAAAAACAGCAAAAGTCCTTAAAAAAGTCGGAAAAGTCGTCAAACCTGTCGCTAAAGTTCTCGGACCTGTTGCAATTGGCCTTACAGTCGCAGATATAGCAGAAGCCCATGAACGTGTAGTTGAACGAAACGAAACAGGTGGTCGTAGTAGAGATTATCAGAAATCCTATGAAGAATTCCGATCACGTAACCCCAAAACTCCATATGACCATATTAAAGGACTCATGATGGAGGCATTTCAGTGAGCTTAGAGAAAACAGTAGAGATTCTAGGTAAAATCGAAGATCAGAAGTCACATAACCAACTCTTCTACTTTGAACCGTATCCTTATCAGAAACAGTTCCATGAAGCCAAAGATATGCAAGGTAATCCTGCACAGCAAAGGCTTCTCATGGCCGCAAATAAGGTAGGTAAAACAATTGCTGGAGCTTATGAGGCAACTATCCATTTAACAGGGGAATATCCTGATTGGTGGAACGGACACCGTTTTGAAAGACCTGTTAAAGTATGGTGTGCTGGTATGACTACTTCCAATACTAGAGACATCGTACAGGCAGAACTGTTAGGAGAACCTGGAGATATAGAGGATTGGGGTAAAGGTATGATTCCTAAAGACCGAATCCTGACTACAGAAAGAATGCCTGGAATTCCAAATGCTATTAGTTCTGTTACAATTAAACATATTACAGGACGTAATTCTAAACTCTGGTTCAAATCCTATGAACAGGGTAAAGAACAATGGATGGGAAAGGCAGTCGATTTGGTCTGGCTTGACGAGGAACCTCCACAAGATATATATTCACAGGGACTACGTGCCACCCTGAAGACTAGAGGTTTGATTTTCATGACCTTTACTCCAGAGAAAGGCATGACCAACGTAGTTGCCCAATTCATGAATGACCTTAAACGTGGTCAACAGCTTTATCACGCAACTTGGGATGATGCACCTCACCTTGACGAACAAGCCAAAGAAGAAATACTTTCAGCCCTTCCTCCGCATGAAAGACAAATGCGATCAAAGGGGATTCCTGTTCTTGGTTCTGGATTGGTTTTCCCTGTTGATGAACAAAGTCTTAAAGTCCCTGCATTTCAGCTTTCAAGATACTGGCCTAAAGTATGCGCCCTTGACTTCGGATGGGATCATCCATTTGCTTGTGTCTGGGTGGCATGGGATAGAGACTCGGATACAGTATATATATATGACACTTATTCAGTTCGTTCAGAAACTCCAGTTACACATGCTCATGCTATTAAAAGTAGAGGGGATAAAATCCCATGTGTCTGGCCTCATGATGGGATGCAACATGATAAAGGATCTGGTGAACCGCTTTCTAAGCTTTATAGAAGGCTTGGGGTTAATATGCTTGGGAGTCATTTTAATAATCCCGATGGTGGTAATAGCGTTGAGCCTGGGATTATGGATATGCTTACGAGAATGCAGTCGGGCAGGCTTAAAGTATTTGACCACTTGGGTGATTGGTTCTCAGAACTTAGAATGTACCACAGAAAAGATGGAAAAATCGTAAAAGAAAGAGATGATATTATGTCTGCAACACGGTATGCAGTTATGAGTTTACGCTACGCCTCTATAGGCAAAGAAAAGAAAAGAGTTGACCATGCTCTGGGTTCTCAGGATCATGAGTACAATTTCTATAGTCATAAAAGCAATAGAAATGAAGCATTTAAACCAATATCAGCAATAAGGTAATTATGGGCGAAATAGCACAAGGTGTTCAAAAAGTCCTTCAACCTGTAGGTAAAGCAATGGGGCAAGTTCAAAATCAGGCTTTGGGAGCATTAGGCCAAACTCCAGGTGGACAATTACTTGGACAGGCAAATGAATCTTTAGGTGATCCAATGTCCCAAATGGGTAATCCAGAGATGATGGGTGGCGCATTCGGTGATCCTATGATGGGAGGTTCTTTACTTACATCAGGAGGTAAAGGAATGAAGAATAGATCAACTAAAATGCGGAGGTATGCATGAAAGAACAAATACAAATACTAGAAGATCTCAGACCTTGGGATTGTGAGATATTTCCTGAATCCAAAACGATCTGTTATGGGGGTGGAGGTGGACCAAAAATCAATTTAACACCTCCTTCTTTACCTAAGCCACCTGTAATAAAAGCTCCTACTTTTAATGTCCCTGAAGTTAATATGCCACATGTCAGTGTTCCTGACATAACAGGAATGAATCTCACTCCATCTCAGGGCAATCTAGATGCTCTATCATCATTTGGAGAAAATGTAACAGGTGCTTTAGAGAAGAATATAGGTCAGGATTCTGCACTAGGTCAAAACTTACAAGCAAATCTGGGAGGATTACGAGAAGGTATTGACCATAATATAAAACAAGTCGGAATTGGTGGGCAGATGATAGGTGGTATGCTTCAAAATTTATTTAATCCTGCAAAGGGAGGCGGAGGCGCAGGAGGTGGAGGTGGTGCTATGGGTCCAGGTGGTATGCTTCTTGGTAGTGTAAGAGGAAGAGATCTTTCTAAAAAGAAAACAGGTATGAGTCGTAAGAAAACAATGCTTACTGGATAATGGACAATCTAGAAACTCCTTTATTTGAGTCCTTAAATAAGGAACTGGCTTCTTTAAAAGATGCTAGACGGAATTGGGAAGAACAGTGGCAGGACATAGGTGATCTCATGTCTCCTAATCGTGGAGACTTTGTTGCCCTACGTTCTGCTGGTGAGAAGAAAAGAGAAAAGATCTTTGATTCTACGCCTGTACGTGCATTAACCAGATTCTCATCTGCAATGCATAACCTTCTTACTCCTTCTGCACAACATTGGTTTGAGTTGGAACTCAAAAACCGTGCTTTAGGACAGGAACGTGATGTCAAACTCTGGCTGGAAGAAGTAACTAGAGTTGTTATGGACGGTTTTACAAGACCGAACAATAACTTCCATCCTAGTATGCATGAGTATTTTCTGGACTTAGGAGCATTTGGTACTGGAGTTATGTTCATAAAAGATGTGCCAGGAGAAGGTCCATATTTCATGACATTCCCTTTATATGACTGTTATCTTGCCAAGAATGAATCAGGACGAATAGATACTATATTCAGAGTTTATGAGCATACTGCAAAAGAACTCATGGAATCCTTTGGTGAAGAGAATATGCCTGAAAAGGTTCTTGCGACTAAAGAGAAGAATACAATCTATGACAAGTTCGCTTGCTGTCATGTAGTTAAACCTAATTACTCATTCAATCAACCTCCACAGGATCAATTCAAGTTCACAAGCATCTACTTTATGCCTGATGAAAAGAAGATTCTGAGTGTTAGTGGTTTTAACGAATTTCCCTTTATATGCAGTCGTTGGGAAAGAAACAGCCTTGAAACATATGGAAGAGGTTGTGGTGGTGAAGCATTATCTGATACGAAGATGCTTAATGAGATGGAAAAGACTTATCTCAAAGCATTACAGAAGATGGTAGATCCTCCACTCATGGTTCCTGATGATGGTTTTATTAATCCAGTTCGTACTACTCCAGGTGGTTTAAATTACTACCGTACAGGTCTAAGCAAAGATGAACGCATATTCCCTCTACCTGCAATGCAGAGATTGGATTATGCAGAGAACAAAATGAACAATGTCCGTACTGCAATAGAGAAGGCATTCTATTTGGATTTAGTGGAATTGCCTGGACCTACTGCACAAGATGGCGATGTTTTGAGGTTTACGGCAACAGAAATTCAAGCAAGACAAAGAGATAGGATGCAGATCCTTGGTCCTTTAGTTTCAAGACAAGAGATTGAACTATTAGGGCCAATGATTGAAAGAACAGTGAATGTTATGATGGCAAATGGAATGTTGCCACCTGTACCTGAAGTCATGCAAGGTGTCCAAGAGTTCAAGATCGAGTACAAGAATCCTATATCTATTGCAATGAGAGGATATGAATTGAACAGTATTTCTCAGTTGATTCAGTTCTTATCTCCACTTGCTCAAATAGATCCTACTGTAATGCAACGATTGGATATTACTAGAATTGCAAGAATAGGGGCCGATATCCTGAGAACACCTCCTTCTGTTGTTAAGGATGAACAGGAATTCCAGAAAGAAATGCAGGCACAACAAGAACAGCAGGCTATGATGTCTCAATTACAACAAGGGCAGTTGGTTGCTCAAACAGATGAAATATCTGCAAATGCAGAAAAGAACAGGGCGCAAGCGGCTCAAATTATTTCTGGTGGTTGATGTTAAATAAGAGGGAAAAACGTAGAAGAGCTACATATAAAGAAATCTTTTCTACTGAAGCAGGTAAAGAAGTTCTTGACGATTTAATGAAGTCGAACTATTTTTTTAACAGTACACAAACAGGTGATTCTCACGAAACTGCTTTCAATGAGGGTCGTAGATCTGTTATCTTGGCTATATTGAATTACGTATCTCTTGATATTGAGAAGATACAACAACGTATGAAGGATAGTTATGAGCGAGGAGGCGGTAGCGACTTCGACAACTTCTGATGCAGGAGAAAGCACAGGAACCGAAGGAGCATCAACTTTACTTGGTGGTGGTGAGGGCGCAGCCCAACAAGCATACGGTAATCAATTTGATTACTCTCAAATGCCTGATGGATTGGCACTTGAGCCATCTCTACAGAACTTTGATACTGTAGACAAGTTGGCTAAATCTTATGTCAATCTTGTTAAAAAGATGGGAGTTCCTGCTGAACAGTTATTACGAATGCCAGAAGCAGGACAACCTATGGATGAGATCTACAATGCTCTAGGTAGACCTGAAAGCCATGAAAATTATGAACTAGGTGATTATGCTCCAGAGCAGACTGAAGACTTCAGAAATCTGGCACATCAACTAGGTCTTAACAACGAGCAAGCACAACATCTCTATAATGCATATGTCGAGTCTATAGACGGAATGCAGAATCAAGATGCTCAAGCATTTGAGCAATTTGAAGTAGAGAACCTAAAGGCTCTTCAAACAGAATGGGGAGATAACTTTAACGGAAACCTTGAACTTGCACGTAGAGCTTTTATGAACTTTGCTACTCCAGAAGCAGTAGAGGTCATAGAAAAGACAGGATTGGGTAATCACCCAGAAATCCTTAAAGTGTTCAGTCAAATTGGGTCTATGTTGCAGGAAGATTCTGTCCTGCCAGGATCTAGTCAGGCTGTATTAGGTGGGATGAATCCTGCCACTGCCCAACAATCTATCAATGAACGAATGTCTGATACTGAATTCCGTTCTGCATACTTGGATCAATATCATCCAAATCATGCAAACGCAGTTAAGGAGATGACAAAACTTCATGAGTATATTGGGTAATTCGGACCCTTTTGGATAATCCGTAGCATTTTAAACATATAACGAAAGCGGAACTATGTCTGTACACGTAACTACTTCCTTTGTGAAGCAGTTTTCCGCAAATGTCCAACTTCTCGTCCAACAGATGGGAAGTAGGCTACGGAATTCTGTAACACTGGAAACAGGAAAGGTCGGTGAAGAAGTCTTCATGGACCGTATTGAATCGGTAGCGGCACAACGAGTATCTTCTCGTCATGCTGACTCACCGTTAATGAGTACTCCTCATGATCGTAGGAAAGTAACTCCTAACGATTTTGATTGGGGTGACATGATCGATAATCCTGATAAACTCAGGATGCTCATTGATCCTGCCTCTGCTTATTCCGCTAATGCGGCAATGGCAATGGGCAGAGCGCAAGATGAGACAATCATTAGTGCATTAGTTGGCAGTGCATATTCAGATGCTTCTGATGGTACTTCTAGTGCAAATACTGCTGTAACCCTACCTGCGGCTCAAAAAGTAGCAATTAATGATGTTACTTATGAGGTTGATTCAGGATCAGGGAATCAAGGTCTTACTGTTGGCAAGCTTATTCATGCCAGAAAGATTCTTGGTGCTAATGATGCTGATGATTATGATGTAAATGGTAATAGCAATTTGTTCATAATTGTGAATTCTGCACAATTGAGTAATTTGCTTAAATCTACTAAAGTAAACAGTGCTGATTTCAATGAAATCCGAGCATTGGTTGCTGGTGATTTAAACCATTACATGGGTTTCAATATCATCAGAACTGAATTGATCCCAAGCATAAATGGTAGTCACAGTTCAGGTTCTTTCACCTATGATCCTACTGCACAGGAAAATAGTGGTGATCCTGACCATTGTGTTGCCTTTCACCGCAGAGGTCTTGGCCTTTGTATTTGGGAAGACATCGTAGCTAGAATTTCTGAACGACCCGACAAGCGGTTTAGCCAGTACATCTATTACAGGATGACTATTGGTGCAACTCGCTTGGAAGAAAAGCGTGTCGTGCAGATTTCCTGCCTTCAATAATTAAGAAAGGAGATCTAATATGGCTACAACTTACGGAGTAAATAAGCGTAAGCAAATCGCATCCATCACGAATCCGAGGACAATGACTAATGTTGCGGAACAAGGTGGACGAATGCGTGTTATGTATGACACATATGAAGCAGATGGGAATACTGCCACTGACAATACAGGTGCTAATGGTACAGTTGTTGTTATTGGCTCATTCCCTAAAGGTGTAAGAATCTGGAATGTCATGCTTCAAGCTGATGCTCTTGGTTCAAGTGTCACCTTGAGTGCTGGATATGCGGCTCATACTAACAGTGATACTGAAGCGGCAGTTTCACTTGACTTAGTTGCTTTTATAGCGGCTACAGCAATGAATACTGCTAAAAAAGCAATTCATTCTAGTTGGGGTCCACAGACTGCAACAAGTATTGACAATACAGGTTTTGAATGTGTTGATAAGAATGGAACTGACATCATTGTAGATATTGATGCGGCCCATGCTACTGGCACAATCAAGTCTGCTATTTTCTATACAATAGACTGACCAGTAAGGGGGCTTCGGCCCCCACAAGGCCCCTATGACTGATGCTGTTTCTATCGCCAATATTGCTTTAAACAATTTAGGCGACAAAACGATTAGTGATTTCTCAGATAACACAGCACAAGCTTTTGCTACCAAGACTCGGTTTACTGATGTTGTAAATCAGGTTTTGAGGGCGCATCCTTGGAATTGTGTTACTAAAAGAGCTACGTTGACTAGGTTAAGCGTGACTCCTAAGTTTAGTTTTGATTATGCCTATACACTTCCAGCAGATTCTTTAAGGGTTTTAAGCCTTTTTGAAGAGTCAAATTATGATTATCCTTGGCAAGTTGAATTAGTTGCTATAGATGAGAATGAAGACCGTCTTGCCTTAGTAACAAGTGCTTCTACTGCAAATATAATTTATGTTAAGAAGTATATAGGAAGTAATAATCATGATAATAGGGAAGCAGTACAACTCCTCAATCATTTTGATTCTATATTAATACAGGCTATTGGGATGGCATTGGCAGGTGAAATTGCAATGGATCTTACAGGTCAATCTCAACTTAGAGATATGATGATGGCTAAGTATCAAGGGACTCTATCAGAAGCCAGAAGTATCAACGGACAAGAAGGTACTGCTCAAAAAATTGAATCAAATGAATGGATCAATGCTAGAACAAGAAGTGCATCTGGGTATTTCAAACCATTTTCAGCAGATACGGCAAGCGGTGTTACTTAATAATGACTCGTGCAACTTCAACTCAAACAAATTGGTTTGGTGGTCAGATAGCAGAGCAAAGGCATGGCTATGCATCTGATGAACTCTATTTCTCCTCATCTGCCTTATTAAAGAACTTAATTGTTCGACCTACAGGCAGTCTTACACGTAGACCAGGAACAAAATTCGTAGCTAGAACTGACTCTAATGCTCTCACATTAGGTTATGAAGGCAATACTGTCCGTTTAGTTCCTTTTGTGTTCGGACATGAAAGTGCAAGTAATTACGTTCTAGAGTTTGGCCATAGGTCTATGACTGTTACAGCATCTAGTGATTCTGGAATAAAGTTTACTACCACATCAATACATGGGTTGATTGTTGGTGATATTGTAAATTTTAGTACGTCAAGCACTTTACCAAGTAACATATCAGCAAATACGGATTATTATGTTAGATCTGTTCCAAGTACGACTACTTTCAGGGTATCTGCATCTATGTCAGTAGAAACAGTTGGTGCTGTTGTAGCATATGGAGCTTCTCCTGGTTCTGGAGTTAGTTTCGATTTAGGTTATGTCAAATTTTATAAAGATGGAGCTGTTTTATCAGGAGAAACAAATAAAGGAACAGATCAGGACCATCTCCGATTGACAGGAAGTCCTTTTAATAGTGCTACTAAATTAAAGAATCTACAGTTTGTACAGTCTGCCGATATCATCTTTCTCGTTTCTCCAGATGTTAAACCCTATAAGATGTCTAGATATTCTAATTCTAGTGATACTGCTGGCAGTTTTAGAACTAAAGATGGTGGAACTGTTACTACAGGATATAGATGGGTTTTAGAACCATTTGTTATTAAAGATGGCCCTTATCTAGAACAACAGGAAGATGAACGTAATGGCAATGAGGATGTAACTATTGATATAAGTAGTCCTAGTGATACACATACTGCAACAAGCGATGGTACTGGATTTATAAATAAAAAATTCTTGGCTCCAAATAGTTCAACAGTTCAGGCAAAGATAGATAATGCTTGGTACGATACAACTGCTGGAGGTGCTACTGGAGTAGCAAATACAGATGCCAATGTTTCATATTTACAGTTAAAGAATCATGGCTTGAATGATGGGATGTTTATTACACTTACTGATGCGTCAGGTGGAACTGACCCTGTAAATGGTGATTATTATGTGGTCAATGCAACGGCTAATACGTTTAAATTGGCTGATGCTACAGATTTAACTCCAGAAGTATTTGATGTTGCTAATAAACCTAAAATCTATGCCCAATATTACCCTAAAGGTTCAACTTTACAGATAGATTCTAGTGCTGATCTCTTTTCTTCTGATGATGTTGGTCGGTTGATGCGTTTCAGTCCTTTTAAAAGAGATACGATTTATTGGGTTTATGGAGAAATAACTACTTACACAAGTGCAACTAGAGTTACTTTAACACTCAAGCAGGATTGTCCTGTATCAGATTCAAATGCTTTAACAACATGGAAACTAGGAGCATGGTATACAGGTAATTATCCTCATCATGTGGGCATATTCCAGCAACGTATGGTCTTTGCCAGGAATTCTAAAGCTCCACAAACAGTTTGGTTTTCTGAAACAGGTTCTTTTGAACGCTTTTCTCCATCAGAACAAGAAGGTACTTCAACAGGTGCTACTGCAACAGGTTCTCAGATTGTAGGAGATCAGATTGTTCCATCTAATGGAATGACCTTTACCTTTGATTCAGGAACAATTGATGAGATTCAATGGCTTGTATCTCAAGAGAAGTTACTTGCTGGCTCAACAGGTGGAGTATATGCAGTTTATGGATCAGAACAGGATCTCACAATCACTCCTTTCAATTTTACGATTAAAAGGGAAGGTACACAGCCTGCACAAACAGGGGCTAATGCTGTTCCTTATGATAGTAATGCCCTTTATATCCAAGGAACTGGTAAGAAGGTAAGAGTTATAACTTTTGGGGATTCTGCTACTGGTGCTAAATCTGCTGATATCACATCTAGAGCAACAGATATATTGAACCAATCAGCAAAACAGGTGATTGAAACTGATATCCCTAATTTTGTCAGTTGGTTTAGAATGGGTGATGGAACAATAGTGGGATTAACATATATTCCTCAATTAGAGATTATTGCATGGCATACGCATGAATTAGGAGGAAATTACAACTACTCAAGTACAAGAGAAGGTGATCCTACAGGTCATATGACTACAGATAAGGACCATGCTGTTGTTTTGGATATGTGTACAATTCCTTCCAGTTCCAGAGATCAACTCTGGGTATTAGTACGTAGGACTGTTTCTGTTGCTGATACTGCACTTAATACTTTTACAGGAAGTGATTCTTCTGGATCTTTATTATTCACTGATTCAGGGCATGGGCTTTTAACAGGTGAACAAATAGAAGTTTCTAATGCTGGTGGTGCATTGCCAGGAAATCTTGTGGCATCAACCACTTATTATGTGACTAAAGTTGATGATAATACTTTCACTGTTTCCACAACATCTACAGGTTCAGCAGTTGCTTATTCTAGTGCAGGCTCAGGAACGAATTCATGGTCCTATGCAGAACGTATTATAGAAACAGTAGAGATGATGGAAGATTGGATGTCTACTGAGTCTATATCTGACTCTAAATATCTTGATGGTCATGTTGTTGCGGAAAGTGCTGTTGATTTTTCTTCAGGAGCATTAACCCATTTACAGGCAGAAACAGTAGATATCCTTGGAGATGGTTCTGTTTTTGATAGTCAAATCGTGAATGCTAGTGGGACATTGAGTGATGACTTGACAACATCTCAAGGAACTTTAGTTGCAGGAATGGGGTATACATCTAGGCTTATTACACTTCCTATAGCACAAGGTCCAGGAGGAACTATCCGTATTGGTAATATGAAACGTGTTCATAGAGGATGGGCAAAGCTTTTCAGAACACCTAATTTCAAGTATGCTATATATACTAACACGTTCTCGGATAGTGATTTGGCAGAATCAGTAACAAGAACCATTGCAGACTTATATGGAACAGCACCTACAATGTCTTCTGATACAAGAGAATTGATTCCATTAAGCCAAGGCTTTACTGATGGTCAATTCTTGATTCAACAGACAGATCCATTACCCTTGAATATTCTTGCTTTGGAACTAGACTACGAAACTAATGATAACTGATACTATTGTTGTACCTATTGATACTGATGAGTTGTTATTGAAAGTGCATGAAGAAGCAGATAAAGATAAAGGACATACAATATTCAATCCAACTCATGTCATTATGAAAGATGGTCAAATCATAGGAGCATTCTCTACTTGGAGTCCAACGTGTCATTGTTGGATGCATACAGAACGTATGAATCCCAAAAGCTTTAAAATGGCATATCAGGGTATGGATACACTAATGAGGCAACAGAAGACTCCTAATTACCTCATAAATATGCACAGAAGCTCTCCGTTCTTCAATATGCTAGATAAACGTATGGAGCAATATAAGAACGATGCTGATGAAGATTGGGTTATCTTCCTGAATAGAGATTGATGGATAGAGAATTAGCAAGAAAGCAATTTTATGATCTTTCTGAGGAGTATGGAGTAGAACACACTTTCTCTTTTGATGAAGCATGGGATTTTGTTGAATATAAACAACATAAGAATTTATTGAATGAACCTAATGATTTTTTCCCTTCAAAATATACGAAAGAAGAATTCAGGGTAGGAATACAGGCATTAGAGAAAAAGATGTTGGATCAACCTGATGTAATCACTCCTGAAAATAATCCTGATTTTAATCCTGTTAAGCATACATTCACTGAACATCAGTATGTTAGAGAGATATTTAATCCAGCAGGAGAGATGCTTGTTACTAAAATACATAAGGTTGAACATCCCTTTTTTTTATTACGTGGAGAGATGTCTATTCTTTCTGAAGAAGGTGAAACCCGTATATCTGCACCTTATTATGGTGTAACACCAGTAGGGACAAAACGTGTGATATATGCTCATTCAGACTGCACTTTTGTTACTGTACATCCTACTTCATCTAAAGATTTAAAAGAGATTGAGGAAGAATTGATAGCAAAAGATTTTAGCCAATTGGAGGTCATATGAGTTGGTGGGTTGCAGGTAGTATGATCGTAGGTGCTATTGGTTCAGGCATTGGTACTGATCGTTCTATAAATAGACAACGAGAACAGTTACGTGAAAAGGAAAGGGCTTTAAGGAAGCAAGCAATTCAAACTCGGAATGCATATGAAACGAGACACATCCAAACAGAGAATATGCATAGTGATAAACTTGAAGCTTTAGAAAAGACTAAGATTTTTAATACTAACAAAGTTCTCTCTATGGCCGGTGGATCTGGTGCAAGAGTTGGAGAAGGAACAACTGCTCATGTTGTAGCATCTGAAAATGCTCGTGGGGAATTTGCATTGAATTCATATAGGAAAAAATCAGATTTTGAATTAGAGAATATACGTGAAAAAGGAGAAAATGAGCAAGCAAGATTTAATTCAATGGCAGATGAAGCAGATGATGCATATCAATATTTAACTGATAATGGTAAACAAATGGTATTTGAATCAATGCTTACTGGTGGTATGGGAGCTACTGGTTCAGGTGTTGCAATGAAATCAGCTTGGACGTAAGGGATAATGAGAATTAATCTTTCACAATACAGTCCTTCATCTTCGGCAGTACAAGGTCCTATTGGAAGCACTACAGCCTCAATGCCTGGATCTATTGGCACTTCTGTAGCTAATATTGAAGCAAAACGAGATCAGAACTTACTCAATCTAGTACAGGGAGGTTTAGAGGCAACTGCCGCTATAGCCAATTCTCATAAGAAGATCAAGGATGGTGAAGATGAAATAAGGATGTTAAGGGCTGAAGAATTAACAAAAGCACAAGCAAGATCTCTTTCTGATACGGCTATCTCCAATCAGGATATTTCTGTTGGTTCTGATGCTGATGAATACACATATAAAGTAGATGAAAGTTTAGGAACTTATAAACACCAAGAATGGGGTGATGCAGAAAATAGTTTAAGAGAAGGCGTAATAAATGAAGTAATGGATCAGCTTGTCTCTGAAGGCGGTGAAATAGATGAAAAGCTTGAGGCCAAGTTACGCAAGAGAATAGATATAAGTTTAGATAGTGATATTCATACAATTGAAAGGATTGTTTTAGAACGATCAGGAAAAGCCGTTAATGTCGCTATACAAAAGGAAGCTGATAAGTTGTATGAGGAGGTAGCTGTAAATCCTGCTTTATTTCATGTGAAAAGAGGTGAATTTGCTATTCATATCCAGAATCAACTTGAAAATAATGTTATCAATAAACTTCAAGCAGATGCTTGGATAAAGAAAGTCGATGAGGATTTTTCTACTAGCATAATAGCAAGTTATTTAGATTCTGGTACTGATGCAGATATCGCATCTTTTAAAAGTGATAAGGATTCTGGAGCAGGATTATGGAAATATGTACCTACGGATCAGCAGATCAAGTTCACCTCTCAGCTATCTAAAATTGAAGGGAGAACAAATGATGCTGAGATGAAGAATCTTGGTCTTAAATGGATAGATGATGCTGATAGTAGATATGCTGGTGCTGGAGGTTCTTTATTACTTGATGAACTTATAGGAACGGAAGGTTGGAGTTTTGACACTGAAACAGGAAAAGTTAATATTAAAAAAACGGATTTAAAGTCGGAATCTCAATTTGCAGGTACTAAAACTGGAACAGTAGGCGCTCTTATAGAGAGTGCAAAAAAAAGGTTAGAATCAGATTGGAAAAGCAAAAATGTCTTATCTCCAGAAGATGCAAGGCAACTTGATCAAGATTTAATTGATTGGGGTGTGAATATAAATAAAGGTATTGCTCAAGGCTGGGGTGGCACTGCTGATGGTTATGGATTTAAGCAAAATACTCAGAAATTTCCTGAAAACTTTTTAAATAATGAACTTTTTAAAAAATCTAAAGTTGATAAAAGGTATCCAAATCTAACAAATGATACATCAAAGTTGGAGGGGTTATTGAAAAGCCATGTGAATTTTGCTAATAAAGTTGTTAATTGGGATATTAGTAAAAAGAAATATGAGTCACATATGAAGACTCTTCATTCAGAAATTATAAAAATTAAGAATAGTCGTATTAAAGCAATAGGTCTTACTTATTATGAAAATGTTAACAGACATTTCAATTATAGAAATAATGTTTTAAATAACATGAATGATCCTAATAAAGATAATTTTAATAATATTTATTGGGTTGATTGGGCAAGGAAAAATAATAAAGGTAGTATTCCAGGTATGGGTAATAGAAAAGATATGGAGTTAAGAAAAAATCTAGAAAAAAGATCAAATTGGGCTATGTTTATATGGCTTGGTGTGGATTCCAAGCTTTGGAGAAGAGATGATTATAAATCAAATAATGAATTAATGGGTCTATTGCGTGATAATAACTTGCCAAAAGGTGAAGGTTTTTAAATATGAAAGAACAAGATATTGAAAAATCTGATTCCATACCAGTATTTGATAAGATCGAATATTTGAAATTTTCCTGTGATGGTGATCAGGGTTGTATGGATAGGAAGTTAAGAAGAGCAACAAAATTAGGATTAATAAGACCAGCAGTAAGAGCCTTAATAAATAATAATATGGACCCGAATCCTACGAGTGGAGTAGTATCTCCTGCTATTATGGATATGTTAAGTGATTCCATGACTATAAAAGCATCTAATACTAATCTTGCATCTTATGCTCAATCTAAAGATTTAGATATTGTTGATATAAGAGAAGATGCACAAGAGGCTAAAAGTCTTATAGATTCTACTTTTGAATTAGATCCAGATTTGGATATCGATTTGTTTGAAGCTATTCAATATTCAATGATACAAAATAAGGATGGTATTAAAGGAGAAGATTGGTTTAAATCTGTTATTGAAAAACAGTACCATGTTGTTAGTAACCCTGCTAATTCAAGTTATAATATTCCTATTAGTATATATAATATAAATAATTATACAGATGCAAATGGTAATAAAATGGATCTGGGTTTTGAAAAGCAGGATGCTGAAGTAATAGTCCAAAGTCTACATGAAACATTTACTGGTACTGTTGTAAGAGAATGGGAAAAAGCAATAGATTTATATAAAGAAGGAGGTGAAGGCTGGTCTAAGGCTACAGATAGACAAAAAGAATTAGTTAAGCAAACAGAATTTAAAGTTAAAACTATTGAAGATATCCAAACAGGTGGTAGTAATTACAACGCATATCTATATCCTTCTTCAGATGGCAAAGGTTTAACCTTTAAAATATATGGACTTGGAGAAAATACGTTTGATGTTAAAGGTTTTGAGCTTACTTCAATCAGTTCAGCCTATGTTATACCTTGGTCAAATGTTCAGAAAATGATGATTTCTCGTTCCATTCATTCTTATGCAGGGGATATATTAGAAAATTGGGAAAGTTTTAATATACTTGGAGGTGACTCTTATTTAGAGTCTATGATTGCTATGCGAGATGAATTTAGAAAAATATACATAGACCCTTCTACTGGAAAGCTTAAAAAGGATAATAAATTAAAAACAAGGCGTAGCGGAATTAATAATTTTTGGGCTGGAGAACCAACTAGACCTGAAACAGTTTTAGGATTCCTTTCTAGTTTCGCTTTGGATTGGAAAGGAAATTGGGAAAGGGTTGCTGAGTTATCTGGAGATACTCCATTTGTAGGAGCAACAGCAGAATTTATGGCTAAACATTGGCCCACATGGTTGCAAACACCTGGATTTGAAGGTCAGGTTAGAACAAGAGGCCCATTTGAGTTTATGGAAGAAGTAAATCTTATAGAAAGTCTTTGGGGGTCAGGGTCAAGGATAGGTAAAATCGAATATGATTGGATTCAATCTGTATTTGGCGATATGCCATTAGATACTCCAGCTAGTGAAATAAGGAAAATATTAAAAAAAGAAATGGATAAACATGAATTAGATTTTAAAGAAATCCATGAAGATTTTCGTTTAAACTTGGAAATGATGGGTCAAAGTCTTAATCAGGTTGCTAGAGGTGTAGGCAGAATGGGTGTCAATTTTAGAAGGAAAAAATTAGGAATACCAGATGAGCCTGAAGTTTTGAGGAAACAAAAAGAAGCTTTAGATTTTTCTGGAATTAGTGGCGATTTACCTAGTGCTTTATAATGTTACTATCAAGAGATACTGATAATCCAGCTTTAATACAGAGTTATTTTGATAGCTATGTCCCATCTGCTGGAAGATTATTTTCAGAATCGATGAAGTTTGGTTTTAATACTTTATGGATGAATGAACTATTACAAGAATCTAGGTTTGATGAGGCGGCTAAAGAAAGACCAATAGATAAAACTGAATATAAAGATAGTAGATTTTATAGGGACGGAATAAATTGGTTTGATGGAATGACCTTGGGTCAAGCAGAGATAATGTCTGAGAATCATGATAGGAAGACATATTATGCTCAATTGACAAAGAATGTTAATATGTTCTCTGGATTAGGTTTAGTGAGTTTTGGCGGAATGATGGCTGGTTCGTTACCTGATCCTTTGAATTTTGTCCCATTTTGGGGTATTGCTAAAAATGTTGTTCGTGCAAAAAAGATAGCAGGCTCTATTCAGAAAATGAAAATGCTCCAAAGAGTTAAAGGTATTAATAAAGTAACTCCATCTTCTGAAGCTTTATATAGTATTGCTGATCCCATGTTTGGTGCTGGATTAGCTACTTATTTTGTCCAAGATAAACGGATGAAGTTTCAGGAAGAATGGGACATGAAAATGGTAATGATGGATGCCTTGATTGCTGGAGGTTTAGGCTTTTCCATGTGGAGCATTGGGAAAGTAGCAAGAAAATTAAAAAAGTCTCCTATAAATGAACGTATAGACAGGTCTGCAAGAGGATCGGAGCAAATAGAAGAAGCACCTTTTGGTGGTCCTAATTTGAAACCTGATGGAGGTGCTGGTGGGATGAATTATGCAATACCTGCAAGTCGTGGGATTAATACAAGTGTAGGAATAATCACTTTAAATGGTACTGTTAGTGTATCAGAGAGAATATATGCAGTAGTTGACAGCATTAATGTGAAAACATCAGAAGAATCTTTGATTGCAATTAATGAAGCACTTGATGTTATGAACGCTGAAGGCTTTGATGGTTTACATATTTCTGATAATCTAGATGCAAATCAATTGAATAATATTGTAGAGAATCTGGATATGACTTCAATGAAACTTGAAACCAGACCAGATTCAAATGGACACACTATAGAAAGGATACAGGATGAAGCTAATTGGAATCATGTTAGAAGAGATCAGGAACCACTTGCAGACCCTGATCAAGAAGCTGAAATCGCTATGGCAAAAGATTCTCAAGCTGAAGCAGACTACAATGCTTCTTTTGAAACTGACGAAACTTTTACGACTAATATGAATCGTATGTCTGAATCAGAAACTATTAGTGCAGATGCACAAAGGATACGAGATGGTGTTAACCAAGCGGCAAGTTGTGTGACGAAAAATGGCTAGATTTGATGTTTGTCATTCTGCGCTTGTAGAGAATCAGGGTTTTACTCCTGAAGAAGCACAGGCAATTTTAGATGAAATCCGTGCTGGTGGTAATCCAGAACAGATTGCAAACAATGCCCAAAGGTATTCAGCAAGGCTTGATTTTGTACAGGAATCCAGAGCAGGAGCAGGAGAGAAACAGAAACAAGCTTATGCTACAGGTCATAAGTTTATATTCCAAGATGGAGATCCATCTAAGATTATGCGTAGATTCTTAGCATATCTTACAGGCTCAACTAGAGAAGGTTTTGGTATGTTGAATTCCATTGCTTCTGAACAAATGGCTAGAGCAGATGGAATACATGGAAGACTGATCACAAGCTTTATGGACGAAACAGGTCTTTCCAAGTCTGAAATGAGAAGGCTTATAAGAAATAAAGAATTTGGTAAGGATGTTGTAAGAGAACTGTATCCATATGATGGAACACAGAAGCATGGGAATAAGGAAGCATTCACGTTAGCAAAACTTATAGCTGAAGAACAAAGGGTTGTAACAGCAAGAGCTAATAAGAATGGTGGTTCTGTCTGGTATGATCCTCAAGAAATCACTACAGAATTCCATAACAGGGCTTTAATAAGGCAAGTGGATAAAGATGAATGGGTTCGTTTTGTAAGTGATCTAGTAGATAAAGATCGTATGTCTAAAGGTCCAGGTGGTTTCAAGAAGAAAACGCTGGAAGATATATATGAGCGATTAATAAAGAGTATGGATGATATTCAGGGCATTTCTGAAAAGTCTAGTTTAGGTGATATCATGGCTAAACAAAGCATGATCATCTTTGATAATCCAGATGCTTGGATGTCATATAATGCAAGATTTGGTCATGAAGATCCCTTAATGGCAATCATCCAGGGATTAGAAATCCAAAGCGATAGAGCAGTAATGTTGGGTCGTATGGGTCCAGATATAGATCAGACATTCAAGGCTTTATTTGAAGCAGTTAAAGATAAGACAGGTTCTAAGTTTGATGAGAATGCGATTACTGCAAGATGGAAGATACTTACAGGTGAAGCATACATTCCTGGCAATGTTTCATTACAAAGAATAATCACAGCTATCAACAACTTTCATATATTCACAAAGTTAGGAATGGCAACGATTTCCAGCGTTTCGGATGTCTTTGCAACTGCACTAACAATGACTTATCAAGGCAAGGGTTTCATGTCTACTTATGAAACTGCTTTGAGAAACATTAAAAGAACTGCACTCAATGAACATGGATTAGCAGAAAAAGATCTCTTCCATTTTATGGGTTTAGGTGTAGATGGAATACTTGGATCAACGATAAATCGTTATGTCCCAATAGATTCTACATCAGGCAAAATGTCTCGTATGGCAGATGCAATGTTTCATTGGAATGGTCTGAATTGGTGGACTAATGCAGGTCGTGATGGATTTGCAAGAATGGCATCTGCATGGATGGCAGAACAAATAGGTAAATCTTTTGATGAATTAGATCCTTCATATCAACGTGTCTTATACCAATATGGAATAGATGGAGAAGATTGGGCAAAGCTGAATAAGGCAGGTGTTTTGGATATGAGGACAGCAGAAGCATTAAAGTCTGATGTACCTATTATATATAGAAAGAGTACCCATAAGAGAGGTGGACAATCTTATGGTGATCAGGTAATGGCTTATTATGATCCAAAGACAAATGAGATTATTATAGATCGTGATCTAGCTATGCAGAAGTTCAATGAGAAAGCATGGACTAAGCCAAAGGTTAAAGGTGTAAAGGCTCTGTCTGATGATAAGTTTAAAACGTATGATGAATGGGAACGATTTCTTATAGAGCATGAGAAGGCTCATACACGTTTACCTAAAGAAAAAGGAGAAGGTAAAGGGGCATATGAGCAAAGAATGAATGATGAAGCATTTGTTAAACTTGAAGAAATCAATCAAAACGTAGCTTCATACACGAATGAACAGTATGTTACGCCTGACCATATACGTAGAGTATTAGGTGATGAAGGGATGGATCTAGCTGATAAGCTTGAGGTTTTCTTTGTTAATGAGGCAAAAATTGCCGTTCCTGCTCCTGGCAAGAATGAACAGGCAATTATGATGCGTAATTTTAAAAGAGGTACGGTTCCTGGTGCATTGGCAGAAATGTTTTGGCTTTTCAGGAGTTTCGGATTAACTTTCCTAGTACAGCAGGGGCCTAGAGCTTTACAACAAGGTTCTCCTGCGTTATGGCATCTAGCACCAGCTATTGCTTTGGGATATGCTTCGATGTCAATTAAGGATATGATCAGAGGAAAGGAACCTAAAGATCCTACTGAAATAAAAACTATAACTGATTCTCTGATTCAATCAGGTGCGGCTGGAATTGTTGGTGATCTCGTATATGCAGAATTTACTAATTACCATAGGGATTTTTCAGACTTGGCTGTTGGAGCTTCTTCAAGTCTATTACCATGGAAAGATCCTCATACTTTATTCATGGGGCTTGTCGGAGACGAATCAGATGCCTCAAGAGCTTGGAAAGCCCTCAAGTCCAACACACCATATGCTAACTTATTTTTCTTAGAGCCTATTGTGAATTACGGATTGCTTTACCCAATACAGGAACACGTAAATCCTGGCTATTTAGAACGTGCTGAAAGGGCAATTAAGAATCTTGAAGGGCAAGAGTATTACTTGAGTCCTAATTCTTTATATGGAAGTACCCAATGACAGTAACATCCACAACTACACGATTTTCTTTTAATGGAAATGGATCTGCATTTTCATCAGGTGGAACTCCTGTTGGAGCAGGTCCACATGATGCAGGTTTTAAGGTCATTGATTCCAGCCATATCCAAGTATATTGGACTAAAGGTTCTTCTACTGTAGGTACACCTATTTCCAGTGGTTCTTTTACTGCTGGAGTATCAGGTTATCTTGTTATAGATGTCCATTATACAATACAAAATGCAGGGACTACATCAAATGCAACAATTACTTGGAGGGAAGCAGGATGGACTTCAAGCAGTACAGTCATATATCCAACAAGTAATGATCTTATTGTTGTTACTAGGAATGTTCCATTAACACAGGTCACAAATTATCAAAATAATGCTTCTATTGATGCAGAAACAATTGAATCTAGTTTTGATAAGTTAACTCAGACAACACAGCAGTTAGATGATGGTAAGGATTATTCTTTTAAGTTCGCATCTAATCTAAGTGGTGCAACAGGATTTGATTCAACTGCTGATACTGCATCAACCATTACTCTTGGGAAAACTGCTAGAGCAAACAAAGTATTAGGTTTTAATGCTGATG
>Ga0208299_1001135_pt1 | contig 20828 bp, 18 predicted proteins | sample 15_taG_FD_184089 | JGI IMG/M metagenome (GOLD analysis project Ga0208299, IMG submission 184089) | Marine viral communities from the Subarctic Pacific Ocean - 15_ETSP_OMZ_AT15312 metaG (SPAdes) (version 2) | ecosystem: Environmental > Aquatic > Marine > Oceanic | place: Pacific Ocean | collected...
CATAATATGTCTGACCTGCTGTCAGTCCACTTTGGTTCTCGTCTACTGCACCTTGAGTATTTACAAGAACTTTAGCACCGTCTGCTGCTGCGTGTTCTGATGTACCTATGTAGTTTTCTGTGGTTAATGTGACAGAACCACTTACTTGACTAACCGTACCATCAGTATTAACAATCAACGGCTTACCAGCAGCAGATATTGCACCATCGGCAGTAGCCATTATTTGTCTTGATAATTCTGGATCGTTACCGACAATACGCATAAGTTAGATTAGTCCTCATCTCTTTCTCTTGGATCAACAAAGTCAGAGTTTGCAGACCAACTGCTTCCATCGAACTTATATTTGTTGCCATACCAATCTGAAGGGGCATTTGATACATCGCTGTGTAGCGTTGCATTGCCACTGTTAAGATCACCTATATGAAAATCTACAGGATCACTGCCTACAGTAATTTTATCAGAAGCCATGCTGACTGCTTTATCGTCAGCAAATAAATACTTTGATATTTTAGTTGAATTTTCTACTATTGTTTTTGACATTGTTTTCTTTATCCCTTCACAATTAATTCTGTAGCTGAAATAGCAGTTCCAGCCGTTACTGATGTACTGTCAGCAGCTGTACCTATAGTAGCATTTTCTTGCACAAAATATGTTTGACCAGCCGTTAAAGACGATTGATTTCTACTAATACTATTTGCGATATGCAAAGTAGCCACTGCACCATCTACAACAGCATCTTTTGCAAAGCCTATAAAGTTTTCTGTAGTAAGATTGGTGCTTTGTGGAGTGTAAACACTAACATAAAAACTACTTGATAGCGATGACCCAACAACCACTTTTTCATCATTGACTAAAGATGCCCAAACGGTAGTATTGCCTGTGTCAGAAACTACTATTGGAGACCCAAAAGTTACACTAGTTCCTGATGTTGCTCCTTCTATTACATTACCTTCACTATCAGCACTAATAAAAGCAACTACAAAGTTATCTGAAGTCATCTTTGTTACACAGGGGATATATGACCCACCAGCACCATTGTTTTCCCTATATACAGTAGCTGTTCCCAAAGTTATGCTTGTACCTGATACAGTACCTATAATAGCAGTACCATAAGCATTTCCAGTTCTGTCATCATCGTAGGCTATAACAAACTTTGAATCGCTTAACGCTGCAAGTGAGTGTCTAATAACTCTATTACTGTCATAAACTACAGTCGATCCATATGATATAGAAGTACCTGATACTGTTCCTATAACAACCTTTCCGTCCTCTGGATCAGGGCTTGGAGTGTCTGACCAAGCAATAGCAATTTTTGTGTCGCTTAATGCCCCGACTGTTGAATACTTAGAAGAGTTTGCTGTAGCAAAAGTTGCAGCAGTTCCAAAACTAACACTTGTACCTGATACCGTTCCTACAATTGCTTTAGCATTACTACTGTCTGAAGAATCTTCAAAAGCAATTACAAATTTTGTATCTGTCAAACGATCAACATTATTTCTACCGTTCAGGGCTGTTTGACCTGTTTCAAAATCTGCAACAGTACCATAAGTAATACTGTTATCTGATGCATCTATTGTTCCAACTCTAGCCTTACCTTTATTTGAGTCAGACCAATCTGTATACACAAGTACAAACGTAGTAGAAGTTAGGCCAATAATATCAGGATTTTCAGTGCTTGCAATTGTAGTAGAAGATGCACTGCCATAAGAAATTGATGAACCTGAAACTACTCCTACTATACAAGTTCCATAACTACTATTACCTGAGTCACGCCCAAAGGCTACGAACTTTGAAACGCCAGGTAATCCTGTAGTAACTACTCCATTACTGCCATCAAAACCTGTATCAACTGCGGTTCCAATACCTGCGGAAGTTTGTGATATAGCACTCACAGTACCATCAGAATTAACTATAACAGGCTTACCAGCTACGATAGCACCATCAGCAGTTTTTACCACCTCTGAGTCAGAAGCTATGTTACCAACAAACTTCATCTAAGTTCCTTACGATAGTTCTTCGTATGTAACCGTGTAGGTCAAATCGTTAGCTACACTAGCAGTAACACCAATAGATGTGTCTTCTTCTAAGTACATTCCAACATTTTTATCTATTGCCACTAAGAATGAATTAGGTGCTACAGACACTGCATTTGCATAGACAACTGCTGTACCTGCTATATCATCTTGTGGGTATATACCTATTGTTATAGTAGCTGCTGCTGAAGCATCTACGTTAGATATTACTAAGCTATTTACTTTTAGAACCTTACCAGAAGATGCTGCGTTGCTTAACGCTGCTGTTGCTGAAGTTCCTGTAAGTAATGCTGTATCTGTCTTTGCCGTAATAGTAGCGACATTGACAATATTAGGTGCGGCCATTTTCTATATCCTTTCTATTAACCAAAAACCATCGACATAGCGATGGCCTTGCCTGTTGACGCTGTTGCGTTTAATTGCGTTTGAACATTACTTGTTACACCATCCAAGTAATCAAATTCTGTATTGGTAACACCAGTGTCATACAAATCTTTTAAATAATTTAATTCTGTTACAGTTCCGTTATATCCATCCAACTTATTTAATTCAGCAGTAGTAGATGTAACACCATCTAAAATATTTAATTCTGCTCCTGTAGACGTAACTGCTGTACCTGCATAGTTTAAGTTACCTGCTGCTATGTTTACTTCACCAGTACCTTTTGGTGTAATGTCTATATCAATATTAGAGTCATCTCCCATAGCTCCGACAACTACAGATCCACCTGTTGCTGAGTTGGTTACTTCTACAGCATTTACGGCAGAACTAGCAGTTTGTAACACTATACCTTCATTACCGTTTGCATCAGCAATAAAACCGCCATCAACTATCTTAGGTGCAGTTAATGTTTTATTTGATAAAGTCTGAGTGCTACTTGCATAGTAAGTATCCAGCAAATCTACATCAAAGTATTTCATAGCTGTAGCACTATTGTCATACATTAATATAGCATCGTTATTTGCTATAGCAGTACTGGTATCTATACTAATAGCTGAAGCATCTGCAACAGTATTTAGTTCTGCACCTGTAGCATTCAAACCTGATACGTTTTTATTAGAATCTACATATGCTTTAACAGATTGTTGAGTAGGAATAAGTGTAGCACTGTTAGAAGTCATATCATCTTCATCAACAAATGCTGTTGCTGTTATAGTGCCATCAGTAAGTGATCCAAAAGATATTGTTCCTGTTGTAGTAATATTAGATGATCCATTATCAATCGCACCGAATCCTGAACTTATGCTACCGCCATCTAATGCACCAGTAGTTACCAGATTGGGCATTGCAGTTATTTCATCGTCTAAATAGGCAGCTAAAGTCTGCACAGTAGCTTGTCTCATTGTACCAGCATCGTTGATAATTAATCCATCACCATCTGCGATTGCTGTTGTTCCTACTGTACTACCACCATCCATCAAGTTTAGTTCAGTAGTTGTAGCTGTTACTCCATCCATTATGTTTAGTTCTGCTGTAGAGGCAGTAACACCATCCATAATATTTAATTCAGCAGGAGTTGCACTAATTGCAGTAGTAGTTACAGTATCTAATACAGGAATATACCCACCCTGATTAATTAGGTATTGTGTATGATCTGCTGTAGGATCAACAATGGATAATGTAGTTTCATGTGCATCAGCAGTAGCACCTTCAAATACGATTGCATTGGCTGCATTCATTGTAACAGTATCTACTACTGTCTGTGTTCCATTAACTGTAAGATTACCTGAGACAGTTAAGTTGTCACCTATAGTTACTTCAGAAGTACCGTGTCCTATTGTTATAGCAGTGCCAGATATGCCTGTACCGATAGATACTGACTCACTACTGTCAGCGGTATCAACAATAAGATAAGCATCTGATCCTTGTTTGATTGTAAATGCAGTTGCTGAATTATCTGTTACTGCTACATTAATATCAGTATCATCAGCAGATATAGAATCAAGAGCAATATCGCCTACGTTAGTTATATTACCGTCACCTACGCTAAGTGCAGTAGCAGTAACGGAAGAGTTAAATGTAGCTGCACCTGCACCTGACATATCCAATGTTAATGCAGTAATACCTGATCCACCGTCATTACCTTGGAAGATCATATCCTTATCGCTTACGAGTGATTTAATTGTCAGATTATCACTGTCCATACTAACATGACCAACATTAGTACTTCCATCTTTAAATATAACCTCATCACCACCTGCATCGAGTATAATATCTCCTGCAACATCTACAGTAAGATCCCCAGAAGATAAATCTATTTCTGTTCCATCTATTGTTATATTGTCTATAGATACTCCAGCATCTGCTGTAACTGCACCTGTTACTGCTAGAGTACTGCTCATATCTACAGTACCGTTTATATCTATTGCAGTTGCAGTAAGATCAATTTCATCGGTAGCCCCAAGAGCTAATACAGTAGCACTAGAACCTTGAATAAACTGAGAAGCATCATTAAACTGTATTTTATTTGTGCTATTTAATAGGATGCCTGTATCTGCTACGTGAGTTAATGTAACATCCTGATCATTACCTAAACCAACTACAGCACCATCAGCAAGATAAAGATCACTAAATTCTAAGGAAGTTGTACCTAATGCAGCCCCATCATTAGCGTCAGGAACAAAGGCAGTTGTGGCAGTTATTGTAGTTCCCTGGACTGTACTAGACCCAGTAAGCGCACCAGTAACACCTAATGTACCAGCTATTGTTGCATTTTCATCAATATCAAGAGTATCTATATGTGCAGTACCATCAACAAATACATCTTTAAATTCCAAGGATGCAGTACCTAAATCAATATCATTATCAGTTACAGGAACTATGGCACCGTCTGCAATATAAAGTTGTTGTACTGAAGAAGAACTAACCTCAGTATAAAATTCTACATAATTATTAGTAGTATCTATAAGTACTTTATTATTCTGATCAGCATCTCCTATACGATCTATAGGTGGACCTTCTGCTGCCGTACCGTCATGCGAGTGACCAGTAGATTCGTTAAAGGCTGCTAGTACTTGGTTTAATTCTGCATTAACTGGTGCTGCGGAAATAACCTCACCACTAACTATCTGCGCTGTTGATTGTCTAGTATATCCTGCCATTATCTGTATCCTGCATCCTGATAAGTTATGGAAAACCCACTGATACTGTAGGGTGCTTGAGTTCCCGTCGATGTTATAACCAAGGATATTGCCCTACCTGATCCTTGTATGTTAGTTTCTAATACAGGACTAGATGATCCATCATAACTAAATGAAGCATCATATGTTGCTCCTGTTGTAGTATATCTTGCTAATGCTCCTGCTGTTGTTAATGAATATGTACTTGGATCTGGAACATTAGGATCATCCCAATCATATGCTATACCTAAGTTAATTGTAGACGATCCTTCTGGTCTGGTAAATAATGAAATATGCTGAAATATTTTGCGTTTTTCGGTAGAGTCGAAATATAAAAAAGGCGTTGCGTAAACAGAAACAACATCAGCAGTATTAAAAGTGTTTCCACTTTCCTGTTTAAATACTTCACCACTTGCATCTCCATGTAATACTATTTCAACATCATCTATTAAGCCACTTGTAGCTACAAATGCTCTTATACCTAATAATTCCCCAAACTCCCAACCAACTCTTCTATCTGCAAATCTAAGTCCACCTATTATTCCTGCTGTATCAGCAGCAGAAGTAGTTGTTTTTGGAAAAAAGTAACGAAACTGAGATTTATTTCTAATAACAACTGAAGACATATTATCTAAATCGTGTGTATCTGGTAGTGATTGTAACAATTGTTGTACTGGTTTAGAAATAGTTTCAAGTTCTACATCACCAATTCTAGCAGTACCTTGAATAGGACGAATACCATCAGAAGCTAGAAATAATATATCACCACCTATTTCAACAATACTATCTGTAGCAATACATCCAATATTATCTGTTACTTCTTCTAAAGAAAAATCTGCTAAAGCAGTACCTACTAATTTTTTTATTTTATCTTTACCAAAAATAAATAAAGAATTTCTAAACTTTGCTATACCTACTATATTAAATCCAACATTTTGTTGACCAGCACCTCCACTAGCAGCAAAATCAGCAGTATCAAAATCATCGCTAGGTGTTGGTTTAGTATGTAATAAAATATTTGGTCCTAATCCAGAAGTAGGAAAACCAGCATAAAATTGATGATTTATAAAATCCGTACTAACTGCTGCACCTGTAGGATTAGAATCACCTCCTGTAGCATGTTCAGTAAAAGTAGTTCCATCATATCTTGCAGGAGTATTTTTACCATCCGTTAAAATTACTGTTTCTGCTCCTTGATATGAATTAAATGAATGTCTTACTTTAGATACATCAATAGAAGATCTAAAAGAATGTACTCTAGTCCAACCACTTGTAGTATATTTCCATATTGTATAATATTGACTATATTTTGCTGTTACAGAACTACCACCTCCTGTAGCACCACTTGTAGCAGCAGAAGTAAATGTTAAAGTATAACTATTTGCATTTGGTACTGATACTACTTTCATCTCAACTGAATTTGGAGTTATTCCTCCAACTGCTGAAGACCCCGAAAGAGTAACATAATTACCTACAGATAGTCCATGCGCTGTATGTGCAACTGTTATAGTAGTACTTTCATTAACAGTTGTAATTGGATTTGCACCTAAAGAATGCGCTTTAGCAGCAGATACGTCAAAGTATTTAAATGTTACTGAACTACCTCCACCACCACTAACACTAGAACTAGCACTAGAGGTAAAGGCTACAGTGTAACTATTTGAATTAGGAACACTGGCTACAGTCATTTCTACACTATTAGGTGTAATGCCTCCTACAGCGGCTGATCCAGAAAAAATAACTCTGTCGCTTACTGCTAATCCATGACTAGTATGAGCGACTGTTATAGTTGCGCTACCACTACTAGTAGTAAAAGGATCAGTTCCTAATGCACCTGTATAATCCCCATCATTACGTCTACAGGCATATGGAGTACCTCCTAAAATCCAGAGTCCAATAATCTCACCAGTACCCGTGACAGTTCCATAACTAGAGTCATATGAAGCATAGCCACTAATTCTTCTATACCCACCAAATTGAGATATCTCCATATTTAACATACGAAGTGCGGCACCTGGATTAGATCCAGCTAAAGATAACGCATCTTCATTAGTAAATAAACCACCTCTAGATAAAATTGTGGCATCTTTTAAAGCATCAGTCATTATCCATTACCATGCGGTACATTTATTAATCTACTAACGCGAGTATCACGCACATCTGTAAATCTATTAATAAGTAATGAACGCATTCTGTCTATACCCTCATCAAATTTTGATTTAGCTATTGAAGCCTGTTGAGAATTATCTCTAAACATAAAACAATGGTATAATGCACCATCTATAACAACGTGTTTAAAAGCATCAGGTACTGACATAGCATCTGTAGATGCAGATAAATCTGAAGCAAAAGCAAAATAATTATAACTTATACTATAAGTTGCATCTGGTCTAGGAGTAAAACCTGCTTTATTATCTAGTGTTCTATACACGTATATAGGTTGATCGTAATCACCTGTACCAGCTTCATTATCTCGCTCAAAAAATCTTTTAAGAAAAGTATCGTAATTTATAAGTTTTAAATTTCTTGCGGCGTAATTGTTATCTGAATCATAATTTATTCTAAAAGAATCCCAATCAGCTATTTTAAAATCAGAAGGTAAAGAATATTCTTGTTGACCTACTACTAAGGTTAAAGAACCTGCCGTGTAGTTAAACGGAAATTCATATTCTCGTTGGGATATTTCTTGGATAGATGCATTAACAGCATCTTTAACTTGTGCGCGAAAACCTGACGCTTCACCAAAATCAGTAGAAGTTAATTCTACTTCATTTAAACGTCTTAATGTATCATTTACTATTGTTAAAAAAGTTGTAGCCATATCATATCCAAATTAAGATAAAGGGGTAGCCCAAACTAATGAACTACCCCAAAATCCATTATGCCAATGCGTCCCTTGCGGCAGCAGCGGCTTCTGCTCCAGATTCATTGCAATCAATGAGTGTAGCATACACACGCAACCTACCTGTAGCAGGGGCTGCTCCAGCAATCAAACAATCAATTGTATCTGTAGTAGATACAAATTGAGTATAAGTTGAAGCGGCAGAACCTACAACAGTGTTGGTTTGACCGTTTGTACCAGCGGCACAGAAACCTGTTGATGTAATATCTGCACCATCAACGATATCGTCACCCGCTGCAAAGTCCATGTCTAGAGTGCAACTTGAAGTAAATGCTTTCATAACTTCTGCACCAGCATTAATTACAAGAGTACCTGCTGGAATTTCAAGAAGTTGAAAGATATCACCGTTTGCACCAGAATATCCTTTTGCAACCAAGTCATCAATATCGAGATAGGCCTCGACATTATACATACTATGGTTCATGCTTACCCCTGGAAGGGCGGCAATAGTACTAGCTCCTACACCTGTAGTATCGGAGCTTGTCATATCATAAGTAGCCATGATTTATCCTCCTTAACCAGCTATGTTGTAATGAGCGCGAACAAGAGCTTCAGGACGAAGAATCTTGCGACCGTACAAATGCATACCACGAACGATGTCAGCAAAGCTGTCATTGTCACGATATGTTTCTACCTTCTCTACTTGAGAAGCTGTAGCAACAGCAGAGTCATGTCCTGCAACAATCGCCCCATAGTTTGAACTAGAACCGTTGGTATCAACTGATCCTGGACCATTACCTATGGAAGGTAGGTTGTTGGACATATAAACTCTAAAACCACGAACCATACCAGATATAATGCGACCATTACGCAAAATGTCCGGATTGCTTGAAGCAAAATCGCTGCTCAAGAGTTTAGAGTTTTCATCGTTCAATTGCTCTGCAAATACTGGATCAACAACAACCCATCGACCATCACGGTCTACGTTTTGCTGATCGAGTAAACGAGCCATACGGTTTAGTACTTCCAGAGGAGTTGCTTCACCAGTAGATCCGTCTGCATGAGTTGCAATTGAGTCAGTAGTAGCACCACCCGACACAAAGCTTGCGCGGGAGATTAACATGGAAGCAAGTAGACCTGTAGCAGCAACAGTGCTGATTGGGTCAGTACCAGACTTACTAGCAGCAGTTCCAGCAGTAGCAGCAACAGCACTAATAGTTGCTTGTTGGAAACCACACAAGTATCCTAGTACATCCATGTCAAACTGATCTTTCAGGCGATACCCTGCACGATCACTTGCCATTGATTCAAAGTTCACATGAGAATGTGCTTCTTCAATGTCGTCAATTTTAAAAGCAAAATAATTTGCCTTATCGACAACTAGTGTGAAATCGTCGTCATCGAGATCTTGTGGAGTTACTTGAGTTCCACGAGCATACTCTTTGACTGTGATTTCTGGTTCTTTAATAATACGTACAGTATCACCAAAGTTAGATATTTCACCAAAGTAATCACTATTGGTAATATCTTCAGTCACGCTAGTCTTACGGAAAGCTGATTGTACCTTCTTACTGTAAATAACAGGTGAGAAGTTACCGTTAGGTAGGTTTCCGTAACCAGCAGCAGTCTTAAAAGCCATTGGTTATCTCCTTTCGGCTATTATCGAAACGAGCCAACTATTGACAATTCAAGGCTACATCTTTAGGGTGTAGGTAAACCTGGCCTAACGAATGTAGGTAGTTGAAACTTCTCAGTTAGCATCAACAGGAGGTAGTCCTTATACTAAGGAGGCTCCGAATACTAGCAAAACTACGCTAGTTTTAAGTAATATACAAAGTATATCACATTTTATTTAATTTGTCAAGAGTTTTTTTACCTTGCACCACCAGTTAAATCATATACGAATGTGCCATTTGCAATTGCTTCAGAAATAACTTCTTCGTTTTTATCCCAATCTCTAGGACTAAGATTTTTAACGCGAGACTCAGACCAAGCACTTCGATCCTCTGTCTTTGGTTGTTCTGCTCTTGAACCTTTCTTAATAGATTTTGCTGCATCTTTACTGGTAGCTTTAGGTTTAGTCTGTTGTGTTTCTAACTTATATAAATCTATAGCTTTTGCAGCAGCCCTTGGGTCATTATCATTTTCATATAAAGCTGATTGTATCCATTTAGGTTGTTCATTAACCCACTCATGGAAGGCATCATCAGCACGAATTTCTGCAAAGTCTGGATGAAGTTTTTCAAGTTCACTTTCTGCTTTTTGTAACTGAACCTGAATCTGCATTTCATCTACATACTTTAATTTTTCTTCAACATCTTTTCGAGCTTCTACTGCTTTTTTTGTAGCTATTGTTTCTACAATCTTTGCAACATCTGGATATTTTTCAGTCCACTCTTCAAGTTCCTCATCTGATTTTGGTAATTTTACCTGCTTACGTGTTAAACTATCTATTTGTCCTTGTAGTTTACGTAATTCACCAGTATGTTGATCTTGTATTTGTTGTGTATGTCTCCTTAAATCTCCATATCTTTTCTTAAAAGTTTTTTCTTCTGCTCCTAAATTTTCATCAGATTCCTCTGTTTCTTCAGGAGTTCTTTGAGCTTCTAATTCTTCAATTTCTTTTTCTTCTTCCTCTATACTTTTTTTAGAGTAACGCATTGGGGTATTTTTTATTTCTTGTTGTATTGCTTCCATTTTATTTACTTTCTTCATCGGGGGCATCTAGTAGCTTTTCACCATGAAAAGGGTAGAAGGTAGCCCTTATTATCTATACCCAACTCCAGCCACATATTGTTGGCCCATTAATGAGCTAGGCATAGCAGAGGGGTCTGTTTCACCCCATAAACCTGTTCCTTTAAATCCTTGATACTCTCTAAATATATTATCTACATAGTTATCAGCAGTTGGATCTATATATTTTCTATCTCCTTGAGAATTTAAATAACGAGACATTCTATTAACCCATTCTAAATCTGCTTCCTCATCTAATTTTAATCTATCTGCTTCAGTAGGATCTAATCTTCCTCCTGAATCTTGGGTAGGTCCAAGAATTAATTTTTTAAATGACTTTCCTTGCATAGGTCTAACTGGTGCGCCCCTACCACCAAGTTTAGCAAATCTACCACTTCCTGGTTCTTCGCCAAATGCATATTCATCTTGGTTTTCCCCAAAATCACCTGAAGTTAACTCTTTAAAAAATACTTTCTTTAAGACATCTCTATTTGTAGCACCTTCGGGTATCTTTTCTAAATCTCCTTGAAGAATCCCGTCATACTGTTGTCTTTTCGCGTCAGTATAATTATTTAAATCATTTGTAATCTGCCTATTTAATACAGGACTATTAAAGTTAGCTGTTCCCTCAAGGACATTTGTTCTTCCCTGCTGGTAGTTGTCTAATACCGTAGCCGTTTCTTCTCCAGCAATTCCATATTCCTTTAAATCATTTTGCAAATACGGATCTCTTCTTGAAATTCTTATATCTTTAGAACTTCCAGCAGTAGGTCTAGGTAATCTTCTAGATCTTTCTCTACGTTTTCTGCCTTCTGCTCCTTTTAATTCACTATCTTCACGAAAAGAATCCTGACCCGTCATACCTTGTATTTCTGCTAGTACATCTTCATAACTTTTTATAGGTTCATTAAATGCATCTTCTAATGATTCAGGATTTGTTACATCTCTGTACCCTACTCCTGGTACGTATGTGCCTCCTGTGTTAAACTTTTTTTTTACCATAATACCACCATTAGCAAAACCTGAACTTGGAATTTGTTCAGATTTCCTGTAAGGATCAGGAAAACGTATATACTCACGATCACGTTTTGGGTTAAGAAGATGTTTATAGAACCTGCCTCCTTTTCCTGCAAACCATTTATAAGGATCTGGTATGGGTCCAACAAAAGGATATTTTACCTGTGATAACATTGGAAAATAGTTATCAGCAGTTGGATCACCAGTTTTTCGTAAGACTAGTCCTTCTTCTCCTTTGCCTAGGTATGGATTAACAATCTCACTTATAGCCTTAAATACTGTGGGAGTATTTGACTGCATCCTTCCGTATCTTTCGTAAGACTCGTCTGCTTCTCTCATTTCTTTATCAGAAAATTGACCTCCTTCATCTGACATCGCCCCACCATAAAAATATTTATCTTCTAATGCGCTCATTCCTGGTATTGCCCATGCTTGATATTTTATATTTTCCATTTCTAATTTATCTGTTTTGTTATTAGGATCAAATTTTTTACCTCCTCTTGCCTCTTCTGCTTCAGCTATAGCTTTACTATGGGCTTCTTCTCTTAATTTTAATCCTGCTTTATGTGCTGCTCCAAGACCTTCTGCCATTCTTTTTACACCAGTAGCTCCTAAACCAAATTCTATAAGCATATCCCCCCATTTTTTAACTATATTATTACTTTTATCTCCAAGACCACTATAACCACTATAGTCTTCGCCTTCTTCTTTTAATTGGTCTGCTGTTTCTTTTATTTTTCGTTGTATGTCTAGATCTGTTTTTACCCACGGCTCTACTCCAAAATCACCCCTCGCCTCTTCTGCTGAAGAACCAAACATATCCAGACCAGCCTTCATTAATTTTTCGTCACCTTCCCAAGACTCACCCCGTCCACGAGAACCCGTACCATATGCAGATTGATCTAAGTCTTGATCAAAAGACATAACATCTTCTTTAGGATCAGCTTCACCACCGACCTCACTCCACATACCACCTTCTTCAAAAGCAAGTGGATCACACATCATGCCTTTAGGTTTAGCTGACGCAATAATTACTGTACCTTTAGATACTACATCTTCTTTAGGATCAGCTTCACCACCCACATCTTCAGATTCAATAAACTTCATTTCATCTGTATCTTTTTCAGGGGTTCCATTTTCATCGACATTTTGGATTATACCTAATTCTTCCATCTGATTTATTTCAGATAAAACTTTTTTATGCATGTCTGTAATACGCTCTAATCCTAGATATCTTACAACATTAGCTGGTAGTACATATTCACCTTCAGATAACATAGCAGGTATATCATCTGCTACTTCTTTAGGTTTGGCTAATGGGGGTGGATCACCTTCTTCATCATCGGTATCTTTACCATCAAAATTAGCTTCTACAGAACCACCATGTTCTAAATTAAGCTGGTCTGCTTCAAAATCAGATTCATAGTCAACACTTGTATCTTCAGGCTCATCTTCAAAATCTTCTGCTGGATCATATGGTTCCATAGGTTCTTCGCGGATTTCAAAAGGTTGCAGATCTCTTTCAAAATCAGAATCTACATCTTGCATATCTAATCCAGTAAATAAGTTTTCAAAGTAACTTAAATCACTTTCTGGTTCCGAATAGTCTTTATCCCATCGTTGCCCACCTAATTCAAATGGTTGTAGATCTCTAGCAAATGCATCTTGATCTCTAATTGTTTCTGGCATTTCCAAAGTAGAATCGGGATACTGCCTTGTGCCTAAATCATCACCAGATCCTATTTCATTAGCGTCTTCCATAGGAATACTATCTACAATAGAATAGTTAGGTGAAAAATCATCCCTTTCTCCACCTTCTTCAGCAAATGATTCATCCTCCATTGCTCTAATCTCACTAGGATTTAATTGAGTTTCAGATCTTTCATTAGCAAGAGCAAGATTAATATCATTAGTTCTTCTTGGTGGTGGTACAACTTGACCGATAGGTGGTTCTATTCCTGCTTGTGGTGAACCTGCTGGTTCACCTAAATTTTCAAAGATACCTCTTGTTTTTGCACTATTATCTATGTCTGAAAGAAGTTCTGGTGCTGTACCAACCTTATCACCACCGTACTCTACAAGTGGAGCATATATATTACTAGTATCTCCAATCATATCAGGACTTCCTGCTTCTTCTGAAAGAATAGTATCTGGCTTACCACTTACTCCAATATCAGATGTATCATATCCTGGTCCTTCGTTAGCTATAAGCTCTTGAAATTTTTGATTTAAAGTTTTAATTTGATCTATATTAAATTTTTCAGATGCTTCAGCTTCTCCGATACTTAAAATTTCCTTAGCTTTTTCACCAAAATATTTAAATATATCTAGCACAGCATTATTATCTAATTCATCTATATCTTTTATAATATTTTTACTTTCTAATAATTTATTTAATGCTGAAGAAAAAGATTTAGTTGGCCCTATTACACTCATAATACCAGTACCTTTTTTAAGGTCTTTAAAAGCTGCTATTGTTTCTTTTTCTTTAAATAATTCACGCATTTTTTCTACGGTACGATCTGTGTTACTTTTATTAAGTTGATTTCTAGCTATTCTATTTTCTCGTTTCTTTTCTTCTTCTGATTTTATATTTCTCATAGCTGTTTGAGGTGATGATACCAATTCATCAGCAAGCATTCTTTCTGTATCATCTATATTTCTAAAAGGTGGTTTATTCTTAGTTGTCATTAAACCTTTTTCATCAGCACCAGCGTATTTATATTGACTTTCAGGTAATTCTAACATATCTACAGCTTGAGCATAATTTATTTCGCGTTTTTGAAAGTTTTTTCGACCAGATTTAGCCGTTGGTACGCCTTGCCATTTTGATGCTATTTTTTCCATTAGTTTATCCATAGTTTCTTCACTAGGACTTTCAACGTAATCGGCTAGTATTTTTTTACCATTTAATTTACCATCATTTTCTTTTAATAACTCAATTGCTAGTAAATCTTGCGCTCTTTCATTAAATATATCCGTATCTTTAAATCCTTTTACTCCTCTAGCACGTAATTTTTTTTGTAGATTTCCTACGATACCATCTCCATCGGTATTAAAATAATTAGCTAAAAGTTGATACTTACCAACTGCTGATGAACCATCTGAATTATCACCTATTTTAAAACTACCATCTTTATTTTTTCCTTTAGTAGCATTAACTAATGCCCTGCCAAATTCTTTAACTTCTTTAAAAGTCATTTGACTTACAGGTTTGTTTGCAGTAGGTATATTTCTTGAAGGATCATTGTCTCCTGGTTTAAGAAAATTTCCAAAACCTACTACTACGTCATAAGGATTACCTTCTCTTTTGGTTGTTCCCTCTGATTTAGCAATCATAGCTAATATATTTTTTATTACTTGATTTTCATTTCTTGAAGCCATATTAGGTTCCTTTAGCTATTGTCTGTATTTCTACACGCATATTTTCCATGCGTTTCAGGGCATATAATTGTCCTTGCGCTCTATAAATTTCTACTTCATCGTCACTTTGTTCTAATACACGATAAGCATCTTCTTTTTTAGTAGTTAAATATATCAAAAGTAATTCATCAAAGTCGGGACCATTTACTAATGGTATTAAATCTCTTGCTGTCTTTTGATCAAGCATTACCTGCACCACCTGCCTGTTGTAGCATTGCCATTAATTCTGGAGGTAGCTGCTGTCCTCCTCCTTGAGGAGCTTGAGCTTGTTGTTGAGTACCAGCATTAGGCCCACCACCTGTAGCAAATCCTTGTTCACCTGGAGCAGGAGCTTGTCCCGTACCTATATTACCTGCACCTGCACCTGTTGGGTCCATTTGTTGTTCAGGTTGTGGATTTTGTTCAGCCATTTGCTGTTGCATCTGCTGCAATAATATAGCTTGTCTAAATGCTTCTTCAGGATTGTTTGTAACTTTATCTACATCCAAATCCATTGTAGCCGCAATCTCACGCATAATATATGGAAACTTAGCAAATGGTGCTAGTACAGGACTGCTTGCAATCTGTAGGAAACTGATAAGACGTTGAGATCTAACTTCGTTCTTCATAAAGCTTTCAGTACCTCTAGCCCTTACTTCTAGATCACCTTTTATTTCTGGGTCAAAATCAAACTGCATATTAAATGCAAATAATGCTTCACCCATTGGACGTAACATATAATCATCCATGTTTTTAATTACAGTACGTATAGAATTACTGGCCGCACCCATTAACATAGAAATACCTGATGCAGTTCTACCTGTACCCATTACACCTGTTTGACCATATGAATACGATGGAAGACCTGACGATTCATCTGATAATACTCTTGCTTTATCAAACAACATCATATTTTCACTTGACACGTTAGGAAACTTAGTACCGAATATAGCTTGTCCTGGCGCACCACCCTGTCTCCTGAAAATCTTACCAGGATATACTGTAAGATCTTGTCCAGGTGCTAGATTTGTCTCATCAACCTCAATCAATAGATTACCAGAAAGTACAGCATTATCTACTGCTAGTCTCATAAAACCATTCATTAACGTCTGGGTATCATCCATGTTTTCTGCTAAACCTACACCAAAGAAACTATATGGATTAATTTCGTATGGGCTTGCAACATATGGAATACGTTTAGGGGTAAAAGGATTAATAACTAATCGTATTACCTCTCCATTACATACCCAAGCATTTATTTGTATTTCATCATCTTTAAGAAACTTATCAGGAATTTCTAGATTCTGTGTTTCTGCAATTTCTTTATCTATAGTTCCCCAAAATTCTAATACTTCATATCTTTCTACATCACCATTACTTGATGCAAATCCCTCTCCACCAAAATCTGAAGAGGTATCATTATCATTTAAACTTTCTTCCCACCATTCCTGCTGGTAATTCTCACCATATTTAATAGCATCATCAATAGCGTTTGATCTAAAAAATGGACGCTTCTTTAATGCTCTAAGTTGTGGTCTTGTTAAACGATGACGTTCTACAGTATAAGTAGAGTCTTCCATATTATACGCATCTGGATCAGGATAAAAATCCCAGACAGATACATACTCTACTTTTGGAATTGTTTTTATTAAAGGATCATAATCACCTTCATCATCCCACATTGGATATTCTTTATCAACAGCAAACGGACCCTTCATAACAGCAGTACCAAAGAGTACACATTCAAATACAGAAAACCTTAAATGCTTTGTTGCTACAGATTCTTCTAACTGATCTTTAATTTTCTTTTCCATTTTCTTAGCTGCAACCATAGCAGGATGGAAAGTAATAGCAGTTTGTGTTTGACCTGGACCTTCTTTAAGTCCTTCTATATCACTTAAATCTTCTGTTTGTGGACCTAACATATCTTTAAGTGCGTCTGTTGTAGCACCAGGCTGAAGATCATTACCATCTCCAGGACTACCATATATATCTTGAATTTGTTCTAATGCCTGTTCTTGCTCCTGTTCTTTAGGATCTACGTGAACAGTATCTGCAACTCCATCAGGTAATGTTGTGGGTTCTACACCAATAGGAAATCTATTCTGACTAAATAAAACATCTACTAATTGACCATATGCAGCAAGTACTTTAGTTTTAGTTACTTTAATAAATACGCGAGACTTCTCAGTTTCTGTAAACTGTACGTCAGAACCGTATATACCCCGATAGTTTTTATACGCCTGTACCCACCGTTCTTCATCAGAATATCGTCTTGTTCTGGCTCTTTGGTAACGGGCTTCTACATAACCTACTAAACTATCGTAAGATTTTTCACTCTTAGTTTTTTCTTCTAACGCACTTAACTCATTTTTGTCTACCATATTTTTTCCTCTTTGGCTGTAGAGTTCTATTTACTTTTTTAGAAACAACTGATAAATTCTTTTTTCTATTATCTCTTGGGTTTCCATTCTTATGATGTACTTCCATACCCTTTGGGGGGTTTACCATTTTCCTTGCTTTATTACGTCCAGCCCTGTCTAACTTACCTTTCGCTGTACCATGTGTTCTTATATACTCTCTTCTATAATTACGTGGTTTTCTCATCTTTAATATCCAAACGTAGAATCAGAAGGCTGGTATCTAGTCTTCGGAGTATTCTCATACGCTACTCGTATATTTGTAGGTCTAGACATTATCATATATCGTAGCGCATCATATAAGTGATCTTCTGCCTTTGTATCAACATCTTCAGGATTACGTGGGTCTACTGGTAATGCTGCAATCTGACTTATTAAATTTCTACAACTATGTAGTATTTTGATCTTAGGTTCTTCTAACTCTTCATCAATTGTAAATCTCTTATGTAACTCAATCTTACCTGCAACCCTAGATCCTGGTGATCTATCTGATGGTCTAAATCTACATCCTTCTCTATTTATAGTTTCTGCAATTGATGGGCCTACATCACCTCTTTTAGCCCAACACGAACTATCTAACAATGCATCCTGTATTCTACCATCATCTGCTTCTACTTCCATAATCATCTGACCTAATTTATCAGCAGTCATCCGATTAACATATAACTCTCTATATATCCACAAACAGCCATCAAAATCAACAGCCCCCCATAGAATAGCAGAGTGGGCAGCGTATCCGAAATCTGCTGCTCTAATTCGCGTCCAGCCATTCGGAATCTCAAAACTTTCACACGTATGCACTGTTTTATCAAACTCAGGAAATGCACCTTCTTCAACTACATCCCAATCGCCATATAAAAACTGTTTCCTTTTTACTTCAGGTAGTGATGCTAACATAGAAACATAACTAGCGTCCTGTGTCAAGTAGGGATTATCCCAAACTGATGCAGATATAAACTTTCTAGTTAATTCGCTTGTTAATGTTCTTCCATCTACCTCGTATTCAATCTTTTCAGTTATCCTTGTATTAGGTTCAGCAGGTTCTATAAACATCTTCTTAACCCAAGCTGATCCTATATTACCAGGGTTTCCTGTTGCCCTCATATGTAACGGTATAGAGGGATCTGTAGTACGCAAAGATGATCTAAGAAAATGCCAAATATCAGGATTTGCATACTGTGGTAATTCGTCTACTCCAATCCAAGAATACGATTGTCCTTGGTATCTTAGCACATCTTGTAAGTTTTCGCAATACCCAAATTCTATTCTGGCTCCACTAGGGAAGTACCACGTATTCTCTTGTGCCTTAAACTTTGCTCCAGGTGCAGCTTTAGGATATAACTGCTGCGTCTGAAATATAACATCTCTTAATTCTGGCATCGAGCGTCTTATAAGTAATGCACGATGCATAGGCTTTTCTATAAATCTTAAAGGTGCTATAAGAAGAGAATAAGTTTTACCCCCACCTCTTGCACCTCCATAGAAAACCTCACGTTCATTTGCAGCAAGAAAGTTTGCTTGAGGTCCTGGATTAGATTTAAAAACAACTTCAGGTTCTTTCGCTACTGCATCCGTAAAGTCTAGAGGTTCTTCAGAAACTACGCCTCTATCTAATGCTTTATTTAATCGTCTCTTTGCTTGGTCTGCTTTAATCCTAGTTTGCTTTTCCGTGTTTTTGAGGTCTTCGATCTTTCGTTGTTTGGGAGATAAAGAACGTCTGCGTGTTTTTCTCCTAGTCTCCAACTCCTCTTCAGTCCATGCCAACTTGTGTAACCTAGTAGCAGACAGTTTTCTACTAGTTTCATTTTCTAACCACGTTGCTACCTTCCTAACCGAATGGCCTCCCTCACGTATTTGCATAATCGCACGATCAAGGCATTTAAATGCGTCAGTATCTGGAACATACCAGCTATCGCCCTGTTTCTCCACGACACGATCATATCCCCAAGGGATTCTACCAATTGCTTTAACTTTTGTACGTACTCCATTCTTATCCTTCCGTTTGATCATTATCTTCCTCAAGAGGGGGTAATATTACAACAGCAGATGCAACACCTTTATGTTCAATCTTTTCTGTTTTAACTATACCAGTACGATCTAATATTTCTTTTGCAGCGGCTAACTTTTCACGATTGCCTAAAGCACTAGGATCATCTAGAACACCAGACATAGACAATACTGCTTTAGGTGCATTAGCCGCAAGCATGTTTTCTGCCCTGTCTATTATTTCAGATTTCATTGTACGAATTAATCTAGCTGGATACTCCGTCTCTGCATACCCTGCCATATTCATAGCTTGACGAAAATTACCATTAGCTTCACCAAACAATGCATTTAAGAATGTTTCCTGTTGTTCAGTCACATTAATAACCTTTCTTATACATTCCACCTCTTTGGGTAAAACCACCTTCTTTTAATTTTTTTTCTGGTTTAGAAGCTTTCCAGACAGGATCATCTACTTCTTGCTGTATTTTTTTTAGTTCGCTTATAGGAATTTCTTTTCCCTCTTGAATAATTTTTAATTTTTTAAGAATTGGGTTTCTGGGTAAACCCCACTTTTTTTCGCCAGACATTTAATTATTCTCCATTTCTTTTACCTTTACTAATATAAGCCTTTATTCTTTTTGCAGACTTACTTTTTTTACCTTTACTAATATATCCCTTTATTCTTTTTTGGAGTTCCATAAATCAAATAAGACCTTTACCTTTTCTTTCAGTGTGTCTATCTCACCATGCATCTTTGCTAATACTATTACAAGCGTTATAAATCCAAGTGCAATAGGCCATCCTTGTACGATTACTGACCATCCCTCTCCCATATCACAACTACTACCCCCTGTTACTTATACGATCTCTAAGACACCACGCTGTCTCCCCCACCAAACTATGATCGTCTTCCCACTTTAAACTTTAACCGAAAAAGACTCGCCGCAACCACACTGACTATCTGCCATTGGATTAGATACCTTTAAATACGTACCACCTAATTCTTTAACATAGTCTATTTTACTTCCTAACGTATACATAACACTCATACCGTCAATTATAAGGGATACTCCATCGCCTATATCTATTATCTCATCTTCTTTAAGAGGACCGTCAGAAAAATCCCATATATATGAGAACCCTGAACACCCTCCACCTTTAACTCCAAAAGCTATATATTCTTTATTATGTTCCTTTGTAATATCACAAAGATAATTCTTAGCTTCCTGAGTAATATCCAGCATTTATACTACATGCCTTTTAGTTGTTGGTTTTT
>Ga0208299_1001136_pt1 | contig 20808 bp, 34 predicted proteins | sample 15_taG_FD_184089 | JGI IMG/M metagenome (GOLD analysis project Ga0208299, IMG submission 184089) | Marine viral communities from the Subarctic Pacific Ocean - 15_ETSP_OMZ_AT15312 metaG (SPAdes) (version 2) | ecosystem: Environmental > Aquatic > Marine > Oceanic | place: Pacific Ocean | collected...
CGGTTCAAACTCACAATCCTCACATGGTTCATCTTGAAATCCTTCGTTATCGATATTCCTTGTCAACATAGACTCAAAATCAATTGTATCGTCATCCAATTGAAATTCTTGTTTAACCAATTTAACGGCTAGAGTTTCTAACTCTTTTTGCATATCAAACCTCTGATTTTTAAACGCCTCTAAAGGCATAATATGTTGTATAATTGTCATTCCTTGCATCATATGTTGTTGCCCAATCCTATCAACACCTAAAGCCGTTTTTGCTTTGGATATATTATCTTTAAACCTTTTAGAAGCAACCTTTTCTTCAAAATGATGGTCGTCACTTGCTGGGAAAGAAGGGTGGTCACCTAAGTGATGTCCTCTATCTCTAAGTTTACCCTCAATATCGGGATGTATTCTATGATCATCATCATATTCTATAGCCTCAGTTAGTTGTTTAATCTCTCTTTTGTATTTAGACATAAATCCTTCTGTAAGTGACTTACTTGGATCGAAGTTCATTCTATATAATACTTCGTCTAATTCTTTTCTTAAACCTTTTTTCATTTTGATTTGTTTAAAATGTATTCCATTATTTTACCTTTGGTTGCGCTTGGTTTGTGGTGTTTGTTTATCATCTCCATAACCAATTTCTTATCAGCTTCGAAAGATTCATCTGTACGTGGTTTAGGTTTGTTTATACCAAGACCATCATCTCCACCAACAGTTGACACATAGTGTTTACCACCTCTACGCTTTAATCTTCTCCAACCCTTAGTTACTCTACCTTCATCGGTATTATCTTCTTCACTAATTTCTTTTTCTTCCACCTTAGCTTTGGCTTTGGCGAATTTCTCTTCCAATGTCTTTTTATCGAATCTAGCAGACTCGTTACTACTTTGTGTTACACTAATTTGACCAGAACCATCAAAATCGTTTTTATCACCACCAATATATGTGTTTACAAATTCCTCTTTATCTTTAGGGTTACCCAAATTAAATGTTTGTTTATTTACAACTTCTTCTAACTCAATATCATCCCCCAACGAATAAACATCTTCAGTCGCATCACTAACATGGTAATTCTCCAAATCATTCTCATACATTGCGTTTGAATATAGCTCAAATAATCCTTTATCGGACATTCCTAATAACATATCTTCTTCGTGTCCACACCCTTTTAAGTGTTCTATTAAAGAATTCCTATCTAATAATACTTCTCTTTTAGACATTTTTAACTTTGTTTTTTAATATTTTATCATAAGATAACACATGATCTTTCTCATATAATTTATCCTCAACGGAATCAAGATTTTCCCCAAATCTGAAATGTATTCTACTATCTGGGTATTCTTCATATTCCGTTATGTTTTCCCAAGCCAATGATACCACACCATCAACCGCATCCCAAATGGCAAAAGAATCTGATTCTGATACCAAATCGAAATTTAAATTCGAGGTCAGCGTCCCAACCTTTTTGATGAATTTGTTCTCTGGTGGTTCGGGATTGTTACTTGCGGGGTAAGCATCCCAACCGTCGCCATCTATATTCTCTGTAACATCAGAAAACAAGAACTCAAAGATGTAATCACCTTTCCAATTCTGTCCTACTCTGTTTATATACACTAAATATAAATTATCCATACCATATTTAACAAAACACCGTCGAAGGCTTTAATTTCTCCGACGGTATCTCATATTTTCATCCTCATCATTATTATAAGTCTCCCAACCAGAATAAATCAAGATTGGTCGCAACCCCAAATTATTCATTATTTAAATGGAAATGGATATCATCCATACCATCAATTCTTATATCGTCACCAACACCTTTTGGTCTGGTGTTTGGATTTGTATTTGGCATTTTGAAAGGATCTTTTTTCGGATTCTGTCTCACAGGTGTGTCAGTCTCAGGTGGAGCAATTGTTGTCCTCTCACCAGGTTCTTCAGCAGGTTGTGGAGATTGTTCATCAATACTCTCATCATCATAGAAATTACCTTCAAGTGCATCATTAAATACTTCATCAACCAATTCTTCTTCAGCAACAGTATCACCACAGTTACAATCTTCTTTCACCGCTTCTTCTTTTTCATAAACAGTATCAACGTGTTCGTAATCCTCTTCGTAATAGTCATCAGAAGCTTCAGCAACTGTTTCCAATAATTGTTGTTTAGATATTACTTTAGATTCAGCAACAACTGTACCTCCTTCATAAAAAGCTTTAGTATTACTTTTTTTTGTGGATTTAGGAGCTGATTTACTTTTCTTCTTTTTCTTTGGCTTTTCTTCCTCCTCTTCTTCATCGACAGCTTCTTTTTCTTCAGCCAATTCCATTTCTTCTTCACCAGCTTCTTCAGGAAACTCATCACCAATAGGTTCTTCCATTCCACCTTCTTCTTCCTCACCACCTAACTCATCGTCAAGTTGTTCTTCACCAGCTTCCAATCTTTCAATAGCCTCTTCAATATCTTCTTCAGATAATAAAGATAAGTCCAATGCCGACATAGTTGAGTTTAGAACATATTTGGTCATTTCAGCATCCATCTCTTCAGAATCAGCTTCTCTAATCTTTTGTCCTAATTTACCAGTAAGTTTTTGAATTGCTTTGATAATATCTTCTTCGTCCTCATCACCTTCATCGTCACTTTCCAACTCATCATCACCTAATGGTTCTAATTCATCTTCCATTCCGATGTCACCCAATTCATCTTCCATAGGTTCTTCTTCTGGAGCTGGTACTGGTGCGGCAGGTGTGGGAACTTTAATTTTATATCTTTGTTCATCAATCTCTTCAGTGATAACATTATCTTTTTTAATAATGTTTATACCTTCTTTACTACCATGAAAATCATTTAGTTCGTTGAACTTTAGATTTAGTCTTCTGATAGCGTCGTTATAAGATGTGAAACTTTCATCTAGTTTGTTACCCAAACCGCCGATGTAATCCAAATCATTTAAAGTTACATTAGTAGTCTTATCACTTCTTTTAATGAAGTATTTTTTGTTTTCTCTTACTATTCCGTAAGTCTTACCATCAGGACCATATTTAAGGTTTTCTAAGGCTTTTGTGATAACCACAGACTCAGTAATAGGTTTAATTCCCATAAGATCTTTCATTCGATCAATTCTTTGATTTCCTTTAAGTCCTTTGGGGTTTACAAATTTATTTTTCATATCGATATATTTTTTTATACTTTATTTAAGCATTTCTTTATAAATATTGATTTAAATGGAAAAATATTAAATAGATAGGGATAAATCGTATGCTTTTGTTTGTAAATCTAAAAGTCTACCCATGTACTCTGTTCTTCTAAGAACTTTGAACACTATATTCTCTGTTGAGAATTCTCCTTTACCTGACAATCCAGCAGACCTCATTTTCTTGATTTTCTCTCTAAGTTTCTCTATTTTACCAATAAGGGTTATATAATCCCCATTCACTAATTCACTCTCTAATCTTTCGATTCTATTCATAAGGTCAGAAGACTTCTTTTTAACAGTTGTTCTATCAAATTCACCATCAAATTGTTTAGGTTCTACAACCCATTCATCTCTAAGAATAGAATAAACTCCTGTTGAGTGATGCACTTCGTGTGTATCCTGCATATAAATCTCAACCTCAAAACCAGCCATTGTGATATCGTGTTTCTCATTCCAAAGAGCTCTTTTAGAGTCTAAGTAATCTTTAGCGAACAATTTATTATCGTCAACATCGGCAATGTCTATAAGGATGTGTAAATCAACATCTGAATAGTCAGACCAATTATAATTTGCTAACGAACCAGTTAAAACGATGTCATCAATATCAACTTTAGGTATCTCCAAACTTTCGTAGAAGTCGTCACATATCTTCAATAAATTCTTTCTTATCTCTGATTTTATCTTTTTATCGTCATATACTTCTTGTGTTAGTTCTTGTTTAGCCTCAAAAGATTGTATGTCAACATCTTCTGGTTCAACATCTTCCTCTATTTGTTCTACATTACATTTTTGACAAACCCCATTTTTATGGTTCTTCATTTGCATACACTTATCACAATAGTCTAATTCAAACTCTTCGTCATCAGTGTTGTCCACATTTTGTGATTTATAAACCCAAGCTTTTTGTTTATAACAAGGAAATTTAACTAATCCTTGTATTGTTCTATGCCAACCTTCTAATAGTTCGTATTTACCATCTGAATCTTCAATAACGATAATTGGTTCTTGTGGTATACCATTTTTCTCTAATAATTCAGCTTGTACACAATGTCTCTCTTCATCATTGGGAACGTCATTAGGGTTACTTTCACCACCTTCTCTTGTCTCTAATTGTTCTCTAGTTTTATCATCGAATATATCTTCTGTAATATCCAACTCAATTAGTTTCCATTCTCTATTTGGATTATCCCCAATAAATTGTCTAACCCACTCACCAAAAGGTTCTGGATCATCTTTAAAGATAGTATACAACATATCTTCAACAACATATTTTGGCCATCTTTTACCAGCAATTTCTACTGTTTTATCGCTAACATATTCCAAAGCCGATTTTCTTCTTTCTTTAAGGGGTTGTTTCATATACAATAAATATCCAATTACTATTAAACCGCAACGGGTACGTTCTTCCAATTTGAGTATGATTCATAATAACCTAAGTTAAAGTCGTCCATTGTGTAAGAGTCCATTCCCCATTTTGTTCTTATATATAATATCGGTGACCCATATTTGTTCACGTCTCTTTTTAGTTGTTTATTCACATATTCCATATGGTTATCATATATGTGTAAGTCACCAAAGTTACCTATTAAATCACCAGCCTTCATTTTTGCTTCTCTAGCGAACATACAAAGTAATAGAGCATATGATGCGATATTAAATGGTAACCCCAAAAATGAGTCAACACTTCTTTGATTCCACATAAGGCTCAATACTCTTTCACCTTCTTCGTTTTCGTGTGTGTATAATTGAAACCCATAGTGACAAGGAGGTAAAGCCATTTGATCAATCTCACCAACATTCCAAGCTGAAACCATAATCCTTCTACTATTAGGGTTATTCTTTAACATATCAATAGCATTTTGGATTTGATCCACACCACTGAAGTTTCTCCACTGCTTTCCGTAAACTGGTCCGAGTTCTCCGTTCTCATCTTCCCATTCGTCCCAAATGGTTACACCATATTTATCTCTTAAATGTTTTGCAGATGTATTACCCTCTAAAAACCATAACAACTCCCCCAATACTGATTTGAAGTGAACTTTCTTTGTTGTTAGTATTGGAAACCCATCTTTCATGGAATGTCTTAGTTGCCTACCAAATACCGAAACAGTGCCTGTACCTGTTCTATCAGACTTCTTATTTCCGTTCTCAATAATATCTATAAGTAAATCTCTGTAAGTTTCATCTATCTTAGCCATAAAGTATATCTTTTATCTCAGATATAACCTCTTTAAGTTGATACCTACCAATCCTTTTGTTGGGTTTGATTCTAATTAGTTTGTGGAATACCTTACCTTGTGATTCGTTGGTTCTGAATTTAACATAATCCGCCGGGTTCACATTACTATATTCATATATTAAACCACTTTTAAAATATAGAGACAATCTATTATTTGATGTTTCATATATAGATTTTAATATATTAGTTGAATTATAATGTGAGGTGTGCTTTGTGCCGTTTATTACTTCCTTCAATAACATAATCAATATTTATAAAGTCTAAATGATTCTACCTCATCTATGTTATAGATCTTATTATCGGTAAACTTCTCTTTAGTTTTATCATCTTTATTTTGTTCTTGAGCTATTATAATATAATCCCCAGTTATGATCATACCACAATCCTCATACTCAACCACCACTGTTGATGGTAATTCATCAGAAATTATATCATCTTCTTCGGTTAGTATAGATCTCTTATAATAATTTGTTTTAACTAATAAAACAATTTTACTATATGTTGGTGCTGTAATCATTTTTTTTAATTTTTTATAACATTATTGGATAATCCAAAAAATTATCATTATCTTTAATCATAAATCTACACATATTTATAGTAAAAATAAAGATCAGGAACAAATTTTGTTTTATATACACAATATGAAGAACGTAAACCCAAAAGTTAAAGTCATTATGAACAAAGCCTTTGAAATTGCAAAGAATTTCGATGAGAAGGAGATAAAACCAGAACATGTTTTAATGGCATTAGTTATTGACAATAATAATAACGCTGTTAAAATTATGGAGAAGATTGGTGTCAATGTCAAAAGATTGGCAACAAAGGTTAAAACAATATGTTTAAACAATTCGCCAACAGACAGTAAAATATACTTTGGTATACTACCTTTAAGTGATGTGACAAAGAAGATTGTGAATGACGCTGATAAGGAATGTGAAAAATTTAAAGAAAACTATGTAAATACTGAACATATTTTATTATCTTTGATAAAGAATAAAACTAACTGTTCAAAATTATTAGATAGTGTGGGTTTAGATTATATCAATGTGTTTACAAAAACTAATGACATGAAAGTAAAAGAAAATATGGGAAATTATTTCGGTGGGTCAAATACACCCGAAGACGATGAACGTTTATCATTACCACCAAGTAGGTCAAAAAGTAAAACACCTATTTTGGATAATTTCTGTTTGGATATATCCAGATTGGCAGAAGGTAATAAATTAGATCCTGTTATCGGTAGAGATGCTGAGATAAAAAGGATTGCTCAGATATTGAGTAGAAGGAAAAAGAATAACCCTATCCTTATTGGGGATGCTGGTGTTGGTAAAAGTTCTTTGATTGATGGTTTGGCTCAGAAGATTCGTTCTGGGGAAGCACCAATAAATCTATTAGACAAACGTATTTACGCCTTGGAGATGGCCTCATTGGTTGCCGGCACTAAATATAGAGGTCAGTTTGAGGAGAGAATGAAGGGTTTATTGGATGAACTTAAAAGAGAAGACGATATTATCATCTTTATTGATGAGATACACACAATAATGGGTGCTGGTAACGCATCTGGGTCATTGGATGCTTCAAATATAATGAAACCGGCATTGGCAAGGGGTGAGATACAAGTTATCGGAGCAACAACATTAGATGAATACAGGGAGAACATAGAAAAGGATGCTGCGATGACAAGGAGGTTTCAACAAGTTATGGTGAACCCACCAACAATTGAAGAAACTTTAGAGATATTAGAAAATCTAAAACCTAAGTATGAAGAATACCATAAGGTTAAATACGATGATGGTGCAATTAAAGATTGTGTTACATTATCGGAGAGATATATAACCGATAGGGAGTTTCCCGATAAAGCCATTGATATTATGGATGAGGCTGGTGCTAAAGCACAGATAGACATTAAACCTCCCAAACACATACAGGAGTCTGAAACTGAAGTTATTCGTATAAAAGCTGAGAAAGAATCTGTTGTTAAAGAACAAAGGTATGAAGACGCAGCTAAACTTAGAGATACTGAGAAGAAAGTTAAAGCTAAGTTAGAGAAAGACAAACAGATATGGATGACAGAATTAAACCATAATAGGCAGAAAGTTACATCAGACGATATTGCCGAAGTAGTGTCTCTTATGACAGGAATCCCTGTGAAAAGAATGTCCACCAAAGAGAACGAACAGATAAAAAACCTAGAGAAAATTCTTAAAAGTAGTGTTATTGGTCAGGATGAGGCGATAACAACAATAGCTAAGTCCATCAAAAGAAATAGAGTTGGTATCAGAAACGAGAAGAGACCCATAGGTTCATTCCTATTCTTAGGATCAACAGGTGTTGGTAAAACATTCTTAGCTAAGATATTAGCGAGAGAGATATTCGGTAGTGAGGACGCTTTAGTTAGATTCGATATGTCTGAATATATGGAGAAAATATCGGTATCTAAACTAATAGGTTCATCACCGGGATATGTTGGTTATGAGTCTGGAGGACAACTAACTGAGAAGGTAAGAAGAAAACCTTATTCTGTCATTCTTTTTGATGAGGTTGAGAAAGCACATACTGAGGTATTCAACGCAATGCTACAGATGTTAGATGAAGGCCATATGACTGATGGTTTAGGGAGAAAAGTGAATTTTAAAAACTGTATGATTATTATGACATCCAATATTGGTGTCAAAGACGTTCAGAATTTTGGTAAAGGTATTGGTTTTGGTAGTAATAAGACTTTAAGTCAAAAACAGGAAAGACAAAATGCTATTATAGAAAAGGCTTTACAAAATAAGTTCGCTCCAGAATTCTTAAATAGATTAGACGATACCATAATATTCAATTCTTTGAGTAAAGATGATATGCACAAAATCATTGATCTTGAAATCAATAAATTAGAACAAAGGATGAATAATTTAGGTTATGGACTTAAAATAAATAAAACAGCTAAAGAATATTTAGTTGATGAGGGTTACGATGAGAAGTTCGGTGCTAGAGCATTAAACAGGTGTATCCAAAAACACTTGGAGGAGCCAATTTCTGAGGAGATTCTTGAAGGTACTATTATGGATGGTTCGGTGATAAAGGTATCTTATAATAAAACAAAACAGACTATTGTTGTAAAAGGTAATTAGTACATGATACACATAACACTTAGAGCAATATCATTTGCCATGATGTGCTTTATTACCAGTTCTAGTAGTACTAGTATTAAAGTACCCGAAAATTACGTATTCACACAATCTGAGATTATCGATATTGATGTCAATGAAAAGTTATTGTTGGCAATTATATATGTTGAAAGTGGTGGTGATTCTACTAAGTGGGCTAAGGGTGAAGATGCCGTTGGTTGTTTGCAGATCAGGAGGATTGCAGTTAGGGACGCAAATAGAATACTTAGAAAACGTAAAAACAAGAAAAGATACAACTATAAGGACAGATGGAATTGTGAAAAGAGTAAGGAGATGTTCGCTATACTAACAAATTACTATTTACCTGGAGGGTGTAATGAAGACATAGCTAGATTTTGGAATGGCGGCCCCAGAGGACCAATAAAAAAATCTACTGAGAGATACTGGCGTAAAGTAAGACGCAAGTTATATAAGATGGCTAAGCAAAGATAAACATGGAATCACTACCAATAGATTGGGTTACAACAGGTTTGATAGATTATGAATATAAACAATATGTTCTATTAAATTACCTGAAAAATATAAACCAATACTTCAGTGATAAAAAATTATACCCCATACTAACAGAATTATTTATACATAAAGATAATTTAAATAAGTTAAATAAAGATATGAAGTTGTTGGAGGAATCGTTTCCAAAGACTTTAACTCATTACGATCTAAAAACAAATGTGGCAACTTATGAGGTTCTAACAAGTAGTGATGACACACTTAGTGAAGTTAAAGATATAATAAATTACGCTATCCCAAAACTTGACGAAATAATTACTATCGGCAAAGAAATATATGATAGAGTAGAAGGTTACACAACAATAGAACATGTTGGTTTGGGTCATAGATACAAAAGAGAGGGTTATATTATCTATATGGGTAAAAAGATAAAAATATATAGATATGAACTTAGTTATCTAACTATGTTATATGATAAGTCACACGTCATTAAAACTGAATTGATAAAAGAAAGAAGAGTTAGATTGTTTGACACATATGAGTCCATAAGAGAAGAGATACTTAAAATGGATAAACATCTTGAAATACCACAAACATTCTGCGTTGAGAACGCAACAAACTATCCCTATGATGAAACGGTTTTCCCTGTAATCAAAAGGATGTTGATGAGATTACTACTTACTGGGGGTCAAGGTAGTTTTAAGATTTAAATGTAACGTTAGGCATCAATTCCTGTAGTTCATCTATATTAGAGATTTTGTCCATATCACAGATAACTCTAAATAAACCACCACCATTATCTTCATCTAAGTTAGCCAACTCTTTAGGTAGTTTAGTGATGTTGTTGTTTTTAATATTTAATATCATCAAAGTTTTTAATTGACCAACCTCTTTAGGTAGATTACTAAGATTGTTGTCGTTTAACATCAACATCTCAATGTTAGCGAGTTTACCAATAGAAGAATCCATTTCAACTATACCAACATTACTGGCAAATATGGTACTTGTACCGGCAGCATTTTCTAAGTGGTCAAGTCTTTTCACCTTCATCTTCTCAAGATGTAACTCTTCAGCATTTTTAGGAAGGTATTCCCATATATCGTCAATACCACCAAGAGCCATAAGATATTTAAGATATCTGTTGGCATCCATTCCGCTAGCACCAGCAGCGGCATCAGCAGATGCAAATTTCTTTAATCCTTTAATGAAGAATTCTTCTAAACCTGGATTCTGATTTAAGAAACCAATGTAGTCAATAGAACTGTTACGTTTATCATGTAATTGATTAGACTCAAAATGGAATTGGTATAGTTCATCAGAAGTACCATCAAATAAACCTTTGTTTAATATTATAAATAATAGTGATGGGTTACCAGGTTCTCCAGCGTCCATTTGAGCTTGTGTCCTCGGAAGTCTTCTTTGATTTACATTACTACCATCACCTTTAGTATATCTATCGAAATATGAGTTACCAGCCTGTTGTGTACACCATGAAGCTGCACCACAAATAACTTTTACTGAGGCTTCCCTAGTTTTAGGTATATACACTAACCATTTATCATTCTCATATGCTATAATACCATCTTTTAGTGAAACAAAGGCTTCTATCTTAGATCTCATATCTGATGAGTCTATATTTGAGATTTGTTGTATTGCACCATGCATATCAGAGATAGTAGCATAATCATTTATACTTTTAGGTAATCCTTTTGTTTTCCATAAAGCTTTAATTATCCTGTCTTCATCTTCAAGTTTAACATTACTTGCTGTGATTTTATAAAACATTTGGAGATCACTTCTAATCATACCCAAATCTTCATCAATCATTCTCCAAGCACCTTCTTCGTCACCATCTAATAAGAACTTAGCAAACATATTCAGTAACCACTGTAGGTACATTTTATTTTCTGTTGGATCAGCATCTTCAAATTGTGTGAATACTTTTTGAGAAACAGTAACACTTTTCTTACCTTTTTTGTTTTGTTTTACTAGAGCTAATAAAGTCCCGTTTTTAATGAAGGCACCAACGTCTCTTCTTTTGTTGACATCTTCCATTTCGTCTTTTGGTTCGAAAACACCAAAAGCGTTTTTAAGGTAGTCAACTCTGCCAGCTTCACGCAGTAACCTTAAATGTTTTTCTGATACGATATATTTCATAGTTTATATTCTTTATGTAAAGATACAAAAATCCTCTTACTTATACAAATAAAATGCACATTTTATACATATAAATACTATTAAAATAGGAAAAATAAATAACTAAATTACTTATCAGAAGATAATAGACTAAAAAATAACCTATTTAATTCTAAATAATTAAATTTTGTACTCCAAATGACATCAGTTGCTACAACCACAGGATTTTCACCTCCAGTTATTCTGTATTTTATTTCGTTAGCACTTTCATGTAATCCTAACATTGAAAGTTCTCTTAAAACAGCATTGACGGATATTGATACTCTATCATTTTCATTGATGATAGAATAGAATTCTCTATCATACGCAATCCTGTCCATTTCCTGTTTGGCTGTGATCAGCCTTTCTCTCATTTCCGATTTCATTTTAAACATGTTGTATTGAGTTGTTATTAGAAATTATTGATTTTATTCCTAAGTCTTTCTAGTTCGTTTGAATACATCTCTTTTCTTTTAATGTCGCCCAAGATTTCTAGAATCGCATTCTTAGGATCCTCATCATCCGTTAAACGGTATTGTAATTGTTTTACTCTGATTTGATTTTTTAAATTGTTTTTAAGTTCGAGCAAAACTGAGTTATAAGTAGCCCATTCTTTTCTTTCTTCAGGACTATTTATTTTTTCAACCATAAGAGTTTCATAATCGTTTTCCAAAAACGTATCGAAGTTTCCATAGAACTCCCTAAGTGTTTTTTTGATTCTCGTTTTCATGACTCTTATTCATCTAAATATAAATATGGTAAATTAGTACAATCTTATGTCTAAGGTGTCACCTTTTATAATATTATTTGATTTACAGAACCCACCATTGAATTCTATCACTACGTTGCCTTCACCTTTATATCTATCACAGATATCTGTATCACAAGGTTGACAATTGTGATGAATACCGTTCACTATGTTATTAGACAAAAATACAATATCTAAAGGTATTTTACAGTCTTTCATCCAAAAGGTTCTACTTCCTTCATCGGGGAAGATGAATACCGCCCCACCCTTTAGGCTAAACTTACCTGCCAGTCCCCTTTTTATCGATTCTGGTGAACTTTTGACCTCCAATGGGTAACTTATCTTATTTACTACTATTCTCATCCTTCTTGATGGTTGTTTTCTCTTTATCTAACCAAACAAGTAGAGACTCTATCATCTCTATCTTATCTGTGTAATTGTTCTTTTGTTTTTGCAACTCTTCTAACCTAGTCTTTTTGAACTCTTTACTGTCATCATCTTTTTCTTGATTCCAATAAGGTAGTCTCATTTCCTCCAAATCCTTTTTAACTAAGTCATTTTGAACTTTGAAATCTCTTTTCTTTTCCCACAATATATCTGTGAGGAAATCCAATCCTTCTAGTGTCCTCATAATAATCTGTTTAGTTATAAATATAAGTAACCCCCTCAAATTTTACTAAAGTATCATTGAAGGGGTCCTTACACAAAAACAAACTTACAACAACAAAAACACTAGTAATCGTCGCTATATAGCCAATACTACGTATATTTTAACGTATTGTAAAGCTAATTTCTCATTAAATTATTTTTTATTTCCATATGAATTGGATACCTAATATTACAAAAGATAATAATATACAAATAACTGTTTTTAGTGTTAAAGGTTCTCCTAAAAAGAACTGTGTCATCACCTGCATTAAAACAAAACCTACCGCTATTTGAACTATCCTGATAGCCCAAGCCTCTTCAAATCCTTGATACCCATATCTGGCGGCATAAATAAATATATAAGCCAATGGGATACCCATTAAAGCCAACACCCAAGTGTTCTTCTCAAACCAAGGGTATTTTATATGAATATATTGCTGAAACCAAGCCCCAACTTGACCAATTATTAAAAGGGCTAAGCATATTAGAATGTTCTTGTTCATACCGTAAATATAAACAAGAATAAGTAAAAGTAATTATTGGTTTTTAGAAAAAGGAGTCTCCTTCCAATCTAGTGGTCGCATTGTAGGTTTAAGGTCATCAAAATCCATATCTAAACCTCTGGTTTGTATAATTGCATCAACACCTGCTCTGGCAGCATTTAAATATTTTTGTACTTTTTTTAACCTTTCTGTGTTTTTTTCATCACCCATCAATAGTTTCTCAATTTCAAGAGTTGCATCAATAGTCTCATGTAAATTTTTAAAAAGCATAATTAAAGATAGATTACTATCTATTTTATAGTTTTGCATTTCTTCATCACTATCGGCAAATGCGTTTTCATTTAAAGAAATAATCTCTTTTAATTGAACTAATTGTTCTTCTGTGATTTTAAGTTTCATAAGTATTAAAGTTCAGGTGCTTTATAACCGTTATCTTCGTTATATTTGTTAACTTTTAAGTTAGCTATTCTACCACTACCAGCATCAACAGAACTACCCTCAATATCTTCACTAGACCCACCATTGTATGTATCCATAAAGTTACCAGTTCCTTTACCTTTTTTATCTCCATCACCAAGAGCATTTTTATGTTTTGCACTGTAATGTGTTTCTTCACCTATTTGATAAGCGTTCTTTGCCATAATCTTATCTAATTCTTTTTTACCGATATCTCCTAATTTGTCTGCCATGATTAAATTTTTTAAACTATTTGTTTATTTTTATATAAATACCTGAGTTTTAATAAACTATACGAATAAGCATAACAATAACACCCTAGCGTTAATTTATTTTTTAATAGTAGAGTGTTATTTAATTAAAAATGTGGGTTTTTTAGTTTTAAGACCCTAATTTACCCATCATCTCGTCTAGTCTTGCCATTTCATGAACACACTGATCTTTATACGCACCAGCTTCTGCAGCTTCTTTCCACGCTTTCTTCATCTCGTATAATTTATTGATGAATTCATTTTTTGCGTTTCTTTTTTCGTGTATATTTGCTTCTTCGTCAACAACTTCTTCAGTTTCTGTAGTTGTACTTTCCACAGTTTCATTTACTTCAGTTGGTGTTTCTTCATTTAAAGATCCTTGTTCTTCTTTGACTATTTTTTCGATTAGAGAGACTAATTCTGATTCGGTTAACCTGATTTTTTTCATAACGAAATACTTTTTTTATAAATAGTTTATTTTTAGTAAAAGCTTTTAAAAAACTTACATTTCTTCTATATCCTCATCATGTATCTCCCAATGACCGTATTCATCCACTTCAAAGTTATCAAAATCTATTTCGCCATTCCATGCCATTGATGACACATGATCTTCACTGTAAGCTATAATACCTTCTGCTGATTCATGCCCCCAGCCATCAAATTGTACTTCTCTTTCTATCCTATAGTTTGTTAGTTCTGGTTTAATAATCTCTTGATCACCATTCCAATCCCAATCACCATCACCTTCATTATAATTATGTAAAACGTTTATATGAAATGCCGCTATAATATAATCGGCTTCCACCCAACTATAACTCATTTTTGTGAGTTCTGCCGCTATATCATGCCAATAATCGATTATTTCATTATTATAAGGGCTTTTTGAGAAGAACTTTCCCCATATAAATTTGAACATAGCTTTTAATTCCTTATCCTTCATTTGGATATTATATTCCACACCAAAAGGATGTTCATCATCCTCATTTAATCTAGGTTTAAGAACATCTTGAGGATTTTGTTTTTGAACGTCAGGTAACTCATATATCAATGTAAGCATTTTGTTTATCATATCATTTATAGGTGCAGAAAATTCATTACCTTCAGAATCTTTGGTACTTAAAAATAATTTGTTGAGTTCACTTATTGTAGCTGCGTTACCCCCTTTTGTATTAAAACTCTTAGTTGGTAAAATTCCCTTTAGTTTGTCCATAACCATTATTAAATCTTCTATGTTTTTTTTGGCTTCCCCACCTGGGTTGGTTATGAATCCGTACTCCTTAATTGCTTTCTTGATATCTTGCTTCATGTTATATAAATATCATAACTTAATTATTAGTAAATAATATACTTTTAATATTATTATAATATATATTATATGACCAGACCAGACAAGAAAAAGCAATCGCGAACACAAAAACCCCTAACATTGGATTCACAAGAACAAAACATATTAGTTGTTGATATGGGTAGTGAATATATTGACGAAATATGTGACTCCCTAAACTATCCCGGAATTGAGTACACCAAAATAAAACATAACCATCCTTTAATTGATAGAATCTTTGAGAATGACTTATCAAATTATGATAAACTAATTATCTCTGGTAGTAAAAGAAATGTTTTCGAAAAGGATAGGCCCGATATACCTTTAGAGTCTATTATAGATACCCCTATTTTAGCCATATGTTATGGTTCACAACTTATTGCTGATAGGTTTGGCATAGAAATGGAACAGTGTAATGGTGATGAAGGTGAATTGGGTGATTCGGAAATAGAGGTTATAAACGATTCTACACTATTTGAAGGTATAGACTTCAAAGAAGATAATATTATACATCAATGGCATTGGTGGAGGTTAAAAAGTTTACCAGAAGGGTTTAAACTAACATCAAGGACTAAACATAGCCCTATCGGTTCTTTCGAAAAGGATAATTTATTTTGTTTACAATGGCACCCAGAAATGACTGAATTGGGTAGAAACGTAATCAAGAACTTTATAAGTTTGTAACTACTATACGTCTAAAAGGTACTCTGTAACGGCTACACATACTACGAAACCTACTATCATGATTAAAAAATTTTGTTTTTGTTATCTGTATCTTATAAGTATATGAAATTACAGGAAAACATATTTATAGTAGAAGGGTGATGATAGACAAGAAATGGGTACATGTGAAAATTGACGAAATTATTAGGGTTACAAAAAACTCTAAAGATAGCGAAATACGTCTAATTTCTACTTTATTATTGATAATAAAGAATATTAGTAAATCTCAAAAACATTTAGTATTATTTGCAACCATAGTTCAAAAATTTTTAAAAGATGTTTTAAAACATAAATTAAACTGATAACAAATATAGTTTTTTAAAATATAACATTATTTAATATTAGCGTGTATTTTTTTTTTTGGTTTTGACTGTATAATACAATACTTTTTATAGTACAGAGATATTTATATTTTGTATAGGTAACAAAAAACTGGTATTTTTACAAAACTTGATTTTCAAGTTGTTTCGCCCGTATGGGAGGACTGAAAAGTTTTGAAAGAACCACCAAAATTTTTAAACCCAGTCCTCCGAAAAAGTTCTGGGTTTTTTTTATCCCCAAAGCGTAGTTCTCCCATAACCATATTTCACATTAAAAATTTAGGGGGATTAGTTCTCGGTATCTTCGTTCAGTTGCCCGTCACCAAGATCCAATAAAGATTTTTTTCTGATACTGTCGATATGTGCCACCCAACCTGATTTATCCATAACCTGAGAGGCAATGTCAGCTGCTTGATATACACTTTCCAAACTATATTTTAGTTTTATTTCCACTAGGAAATTAGCCACATCTTTTTCTACAATAGAAAATATATCTGTCTCTTGTCGTTCTTGATATTCCATAAGGTATTTTTTAATTTGATCTCTCATATTATTAAATATCAAAAATTATACCTTTTTTCTTTTCATTTACGAAATTTTTTATTATATTTGGGTATGACTTTAAAAAAATTATATCATGATTAAAAAACTTAAACAGATTATAAAGGACTTCATAGAAAAACATATTGTCTGTGATGATCCAAGAGAAACTAATGTCAAATACGAAAAACTATTAAATAAATTATATGAAGAAGAAAAACAATATCGACATGGACGAGATGTATAGGAAAGCTATTGAGAAATTAAATAACGCTCCTAATGATCAAGCTTTCAGAATAAGAACTGAGAGAGCACTTAAAAATATGAAACAGGAACTTGATGAGGGTTTAATAACCTATGAGGAATATTACGACTTAGAATTCTACTATTATGAGACTTGGGTTGAACCAATTACTTTTATGACCAAATTAGAGGGTGAGGGTAGAGAAGTTATTCTGAACTAGAATCAACATACTCTTTAAGTACAGACATAATACTTTCTTTGATGTTTCTGTTTAGCTTTCTACTGGTCATCTTTTCTTTTGGTTTGCCTTTAACATAGTTTCTAGCTTTCTCCAAAGTCTTTTGTACCCAACGTTTCATACTACTACCACCGTTTAGTTTGTATTCTTTGGATCCTGAAGCACCTTCGAAGTTATCAAAGTAATGTTTAACCTTTTTAAGTAGTTCGTAGCTAATCCTCTTCTTTCTCATCAAGTGACGAGTTCTATGATAACCTTCTACTTTCTTTGTACCTTCGTAGTTATAAAATCCCTTCTTTAGTTCTTTAACAACATCTTTGGGAATTCTAAATTCTTTATGTCTAAGCTTTTCGTTTGCCATTATAACAATAAATATTAGTTTTAAGATAAATATCACTCATAATTTGTCAATATCAATAATTTTTCGTATATTTGTGTATGTGGTTTAAGAAAAGATTACGATTCCTAGTAAAAACCCTCACCTATAAGACATTATCTGTACTTATAACGATATTGGCGGTTTGGATTATGACAGGTAACCCAATGATAGGTTTAACCTTGGGTTTGATTGAGATTACTGTTAAATTATTAGTTTATTACCTCCATGAAGAGATATGGGGTAAGATTGATTTTGGTGTACCGAGATGTAGGAAGAAAAAAAAGAAGAAAAAGAAAAAGAAGAATCGTACACTTACAAAGAAAAGTTAGTATATTCCATCTATGATATATTGGACTAAGAAAGAATCAACAATATACTTCAGATACAGAGCTTATAACGCAAAACACCATTTAGATGATCATGTAGTGTTAGATAATGAAGTGTTGGCAGAAGTTATGGTAGATAAACATAAAACAAATAAATCTGTATTTGCTATGGTAAACAACATATCAGGATTAAAAAAATATGATTCAGTACAAACAGCAATCCACACTATTAGTGAAGAATTAAATTCACAATAGGACTTCTACTATCTTACGTTTATAAATGTCAAAGAATATCGTATTAGATAGTGTGTGACTATCGTTTAGATCGGTAAGATACATCTCAACCATAAACAGCCTATTTTTTCTGTATTTGTTTTGGTCTACGTATAAAAAATGTAGTTTGGATTTCAAAGGGCGAGACATTTTAACATTACTCACAACACTATTCTTAAAAACAAGTTCAAGATACTCCAAAAAGGATTTTTTGTCCATGATAATTGTCTGTCCTTTAGCTCTAACTATTATTGGTCCATCTACAAACTGACGCATGTGTTTAACATCTTCTTTTTTGAATGTTCTAACAATGTCGCTGTGTGGTCCAATATTTAGAAACATAAGTATTCCTAATATTACCCCCATTTTGAAATCTATTTGTCTTCGTCTATCTGTTTATCAGATTCGGTTACTGTCGGTAAAGATCCTAATGCTGGTAATGCTCTTTTTCTAACACCACCATAACCACCAGATGCTCCAGCCATAACTATAACATCGTATAATCTACTTAATAGTCTCCTATCTTCAGGGGTGAACCCAACTGTATCATCGATATCATCCATTTCTGAGTTATGATACTCGTTTAATGACTTGTTTAATAAACTTTTAGTATTTTTAGATAATTTACCCATTATTACTTTTTATAATAAATATAGTTTTAAAATAAAAATACCCATAAAACATTGACTATATCACCATAAACTCTATATTTGTAGTGTTATAACAAATTATAAAATAAAATTATTTAATTATGAGTAAAACTAGAGAATTATTTGAGACGATTGAGACATTATATGATCAATTTAAAGAAAATCATGAAACTTTTACAGTTAAAGGTACTAAGTCATCAGCTCAAAGGGCAAGAAAAGCCATAGGAGATATCAAGAAATTGGTAACGGATTACCGTAAGGCATCTGTAGAAGAAACTAAGTAAATCATACTTCATATTTAAGGGGTGCTATATAATTTTTGCACCCTTTTTTTGTGCCCTATTTAGTGGGATCTAGGTAAATTTTACACAAAAAAACAAAAAAAATGCTCTTTTTTTACGATCGTTGATCCGGAGTAGATAGCCGAGGAAAAAAACACAAAATCGTTGATCTGGTAGAGTTACGATGATTACCAAACGGTAAATTTTACCTTTAACTATTAACTTTGGTGTTTTTTAGTATACATATTACTAACTTTAATAGAGTACGTACTTTTAGCGCTAAATAATAACAAAAAAGAAGAAAAGGTATGATATGAAAAAAGTATTTTTAATGATTGCGATCCTTACCACATTTGTATGTGGGTTCTCACAAGGTGAGAAAGGAACTACTCAGTTGAGTGCACTATCTATTACATCTAGCAACAATGATTCAGTTCTTTCTTTAATTTCAACCCCAAGTATAACTTACTATCTTGCCGATGGTATTGGTATATCTTTAGGTGTTGTTAATTTAGAAGACTTAAACGTTGGTGCAAGATATTATGTAAAAGATAGTTATTTCGCAGGAGTCAATTACAATACTGGTGCAAGCACTATTGATCTTGGTTTGGGTAAAACTTTAAACTGGACTGATCACATAAGTGTTGAACCTACATTGACTTTATCTGATGTCGCTAACGACAGCAGAGATTTAGGACTTAGTATACAGTTTAATTTATTATTTTAATAAACGGCAGTGAACTTAGTATCTGAATTAATAACAAAAATTAAAAAGTGGATTAAATGGAAAATGCATTCAAAATGGTCAAAGGCTTCTTCACAGGGGTAACTGACTTACTAACTGTATTCATCGCACTAGCGGTTGTTGTACAAGTAGTATTTGGTGGTCCTGTATTCGGAATGGATGTTATTGGTAACATCGTTGCTCTAATCAACGCATTAGGAGCTTCTGGATTCGTAGGAGTATTGGCAGTAGTACTTCTTATCTCTTTCTTTGACAAGAAGAAATAAGGTAGGAGTATTATTCGAATGGTAAGCTTATTTAATTAAACCCTCTGCATATTGTGCGGGGGTTTTTTTATGACCATAACCCCCATTCAAATAAACAGAACCGTAGGTTCGTCGACGTATTTTTATCGTTATGTCGGTAAGAAAGCTATTGACAAAGCCCACATTATTGTTTATATTTGTACTAAAATTATGGATATTATGGTTACAAAACAGAAAATTATCACAGCATTCACATATGTCTGTATATTATTCTTAGGATTTGCATTAGGTAACCTTATAACAGATAATGCAGATAAACAGATTAAAAAGTTAGACACAACAACAGACAGAGTTGAGGCAATGATGTTGAGATTTGAGTTGATAGATACTAAGTTGGATCAAATAAAGGATAAGGTATTAGAATTACAAAAGAGTAAAAAGAAAAGAAAAAAATAGTATTATGGAAATTTACATTTATTACGCATTAGCTGGTTTAGTTGGAGGTATAGCAGCTTCTTACTACACTAAGAGGAAATACGACAAACAGATTGATGAGTTGAATAAGAAGAGGAGTGAATACTTAGCGAAGTACAACCACGCCAATTCTATAAACGTTAAATTACAGAGGGATATAGAGAAGTTAAAGTCATCGTCTACTACAAAGAAACCCGCAGCAAATAAGCCTACGGC
>Ga0208299_1001137_pt1 | contig 20806 bp, 21 predicted proteins | sample 15_taG_FD_184089 | JGI IMG/M metagenome (GOLD analysis project Ga0208299, IMG submission 184089) | Marine viral communities from the Subarctic Pacific Ocean - 15_ETSP_OMZ_AT15312 metaG (SPAdes) (version 2) | ecosystem: Environmental > Aquatic > Marine > Oceanic | place: Pacific Ocean | collected...
GTCTCTTAATGGTTTGATTGGTGCTGTGGGTAATACCGCAGATTGGAAAAATGGTATAATGCAAATCAACAGCGTTGGTGAGTGGATTGGTAGATTGAACAGCACAGAAACAGTTCCGGGTGCAACTACCGGAAACGTCAATGGTAATAGTAATATGCCATTCTACCACACAACAGGTGCTGGTGGTGGTGGTAACACTTTTGCAGGTGGAACTTTTGCTCGATGGCCAAGTGGACCAACAGGTCCATGGAAATCTGAATGGTGGGCAGCACACAACTACCTACAATATGGTGGTGTTCTAGTTATCGGTGGTACAGGAACTATTGAAAACACATCAATATCTACAGCAAGTACCGGACTTCACGATAAAACGGTTCCACTTGACCTAGTATTTGCATCAGGATCTTCAGATGTCGGATATGCAACCGATATCGCTTCGACACGAAAAGATTGTATTGCAGTTTGTCCAGCGACTGGTGCAACTCCATCAGCTGCTGAGGTTAGTAGTTCACAAACAGCAGACGAATTTAATGTTTCTGTTTACGGTAACAAAAAGCACCTCGGAATTAACCAAGGACTAAGAGAAGATTCTCTTGATGATTTAATCACCACACCACTCGCAGCAGATGTTGCAGGGTGTATGGTAAGAACAGATGGAGTTGCAGATCCTTGGTGGTCACCTGCCGGATTCAAACGAGGTGATATTCTCGGAGTCGTCCGACTTGAAAATAACCCCTCAGATGCAGAAATGGATACGATGTATGACAAAAAGATTAACCCAGTTGTCACTTTCCCAGGTGAAGGAACTGTATTGTTTGGTGATAAAACACTAGCATCACCTTCTAGCACATTGAGCCGCATAAATGTTTCTCGATTGTTTATCTATCTCAAAAATACTATTGGAGCCGCAGCAAGAGATAAATTGTTTGAGTTGAATGACTTTGAAACACGAATGTCATTCATCAATGCAGTGAATCCACTACTGAAAAGAATAAAAGCATCAAGAGGTGTATATGATTATCGGGTTGTTTGTGATGAAAGCAACAACACCGATGCTCTTATTGATGCAAATCAGTTTGTTGCAGACATCTTTATCAAACCGACAAAATCTATTAACTTCATCCGAATACGTTTCGTAAATAAAAATACGGGTGATGACTTAGGATAAATAATAAATTTATCACAAAAAGTATAAAACTTAGATAAATAATATAGTAAGAATTAATAAAAGGAAAATAACAATGGCAGCACCAACAATAGCAGGTATGAATGTAGACGTATTCAAGAGTAACTTCAGCGGAGGAAGTCGTCCTAACCGATTTGCCGTGACTGGAACAATTCCTGGTCCACAAGGGGGAGATATCAATCATGTTGTTGTGAGAGCCGCATCGATGCCCGCAGTAACTATTGGAATCATGCGTGTTCCGTTTCGTGGTCGTATTGTAAAAATTCCAGGAGATCGTACATATGACGAATGGACATTCACCATATATGACACCTTGGTGGATACACCCACGACTGGAAACAAAGTCAACCTAAGACCACTCTTCATGGCATGGAATAACGCATTCAATGTTCATTCTACAAACAAACCACACGCTACCTTTGCGGGATACGGCGGAGAAGGATCATTGTTTGCACCATTAAATGTACATCAACTGGATTTGAGCGGTGCGGTAAAGCGTACAGTGACCTTGCACAATTGTTGGCCTACCATAGTTGGTGAAATTGCACTAAACTATGATTCTTCGGATACGCTTGCAGAATATAGTGTAACCGTAGCATATGATTATTTGGACGATGATAGTGTCAAGGACGACTAGGAAATTCAAAATGAATTACAAGTGACTCTTAGATAAAAAATAGGAAAATTACATTATGCCAATAGACATTTTTGGATTCTCAATAGGGAAGAAAAAACCAACTGATCCAACGGGACAGTCGATAGAAAAGACAAATGAAAAGTCCTTCGTAGCCCCAGATAGTTACGATGGAACATATACAATAGAATCCGGTGGAGTCTTCGGAACGATGATGGACTTTGCCGGTTCTGTTCGTGATGAAAACCAACTAATTGCACAGTTTCGTAATATGGCTCTTTTTCCAGAAGTAGACCAAGCAATTGAAGATATTGTAAATGAGTCAATTATTATGGATTTTGATAAAAAACCCATCAAATTGGATTTAGAAAAAGTAGAACTGTCTGACAACATTAAAAATAAAATATACAAAGAATATGATAACATTCTAAAACTTTTGAAGTTTCATGATCATGCATATGATATTTTTAGACGATGGTATGTCGATAGTAAATTATACTACCACATCATCATAGACAAAGAAACCCCTCAAAAGGGCATCAAAGAACTTCGTGCAATCAACCCAGTTTCAATCAAAAAGATTCAGAAGGTCAAAAAAGAACAACAGCATGTAGGAACCAATAAAGTACCGTTCATCAAAAATATAGAAGAATTTTATATCTATACAGATACTTCAAAGAACTCTCTAAATCCTACACCATCATCTGGTATCAAAATATCCACAGATTCAATTTGTTATACTCATTCTGGTGTAGTTGATTCAAATACAAAAAGAATTGTTGGTTATCTTCAAAAGGTGATTAGACCACTCAACATGCTTCGACAGATAGAAGATGCTGTTGTAATTTATCGCATCTCCCGTGCCCCAGAACGCAGAGTATTTTACATTGATGTCGGTAACCTACCTAAGCAAAAAGCAGAACAATATCTCAAAGGTTTGATGAATCGTTATCGAAACAAAGTAACATATGATGCAACGACTGGTCAAATTACTGATGGTAGAGATCACCTCCATATGTTGGAAGATTTTTGGCTACCAAGACGAGAAGGTGGTAGGGGTACGGAAATTACCACTCTGGATGGTGGACAAAATCTTGGAGAGATGGACGATGTCGATTATCTATTGAAGAAAGTTTATCGATCTTTGAATGTTCCTATTAGTCGGATGGAAGCAGAAAATGGATTCAATATGGGCCGTTCTGCGGAAATCACAAGAGACGAAGTGAAATTCCAAAAATTCATAGACAAAATACGAATGAGATTCAGTTCGATGTTTCTTCAATTATTGCGAACCCAGTTACTCCTCAAGGGTATTATGTCCGAAGAAGATTGGAAATCAATCGAACCAGATGTTTACTTTGAATATAATAGAGACTCATATTTCTCAGAACTCAAAGAATCTGAAATAATGCGAGATAGGTTGGAATTGCTAAGTCAAGCAGATGAATATATAGGAAGGTATTATTCTATTGATTGGATACGAAAAAATATCCTACATCAAACCGAGGAAGAAATTGCAAAAATGGATGCAGAAATGCAAAAGGATTTAGAACAACAACCAGCAGAAGAAGGACAAGAAGATGAGCAATATTGACCACATGTTAGCATCAATTATAGATAAAGATAAAGAAGCATTTTCTTCTGCATTTGCGGATGAAATGAAAGAACGGCTTGCAACATCTATTGTCGATAAGGATTTGAATATTTCTCAGGATTTATTATCCGATGGCGAAGAAATTGACAGCGAAGAACAAGAAGAAATTGAAGAAAGTGGAGTTGTGAAAAAAGGAAAACCAATTCCGATGGATTTACTATATCCTAAAGGCCACCCACGCGCCGGTGAAATTGTTGGTGGTAAAAAGAAGGTTGTGAAGAAAAAAGTTGCGAAAAAGGTCTCAAAAGAGAAAGAATCCTCTACAACATCTAGAATGCCTGGTATACTACCATATACACCTGAACAATGGGCACAACACAAGAGGAACATGGAGAAGAAGAAGAACATGGAGAACTTAAAAGACCATGTTGAACCCCTAGAAGAACTTAGAGGTGCAAAATTCTTCCCATCTGGTTATACCTTCAAAACAACGAAAAGTGCCAAAGAATTTGTGGTTGCACTGAAGCATATGGGGATAAAGAAGAATAATATATCCCAAAAAGGAAAAACTATCTCTGTGAATTTGGTTGGAGGAAGACACCACGATACATTAGTAATGATAAAGAATCTAGCAAAAGATATGAAGGCATCTATAACTGAAAGTAATATCATTGATACAATCAGAGAAGCATATTCTTCAGAATTTGGTGCTTCGTACACCCTCAAAGACTCACAAATGATACATATATTACCAGAAGATGCAGATAATATTATTCAAATCCATGATACGTTAAATGCGGAAAATCAGGCAGTTTTGAGAGATATGCTCTCAGAAACAGAAAAAAGTTATCAGAAAGTATTAAATTTCTGTAATAAAAAAAGTACGATAGGAAATAATAAATGATTACCGAAAATATAATTGAAAATATTCTAAACGGAGATATGACAGATGCAGTATCTCAAACGCAATTCGTTCTATATGAAAAGATGAATGAACGACTTTATGAGGCGAAAGAATATATCGCAATGAATCTTTATAATGAAGGTGAAGATAAGAAGCCAGATAAAGAAAGTGGTGAATATAAGAAGTTTTACCGTTTAGCACTAAAGAAATTTGGCATTCATGACCCAAAAGAATTGAAAAGTGATGAAGAAAAATCAAAATTCTACAATTATCTAGACAATAACTGGGAATCTGATGCAGAAGAAGCAACGGGTAAAGATGACCCAACTGCAGATGAAGAAGATGCAGTAGCCGCAGAAAAGGCCGCAAACATCAAGAAGATGAAACGAGACAACAACAACGAAGAAGACGAGGACGAAGACGAATGAAACTCATTACTGAGATGACAGAGAACATTGAATTCATCGTTGAAACAAACGAAGATACGGGAAAGAAAAACCACTTTATTCAGGGCGTCTTTATGCAAGCAGAGCAAAAGAACAAGAATGGTAGAGTATATCCTCTCGGAATCATGGAAAATGAAGTTGGTAGGTATGGTAAGGAATATGTTTCTAAAAAGAGAGCATTGGGAGAATTAAATCACCCACAAGGCCCTACTGTAAACCTAGACCGTGTTTCTCATATGATTTCAGAATTGAAAATGGTCGGAAATGATGTTCACGGAAAAGCAAAACTAATGGACACTCCTATGGGTAAGATTGCACAGAATCTTGTATCGGAAGGTGCGAGTCTTGGTGTATCATCCAGAGGTATGGGTTCACTAAAAATGAATGATTCAACTGGTATTAATGAAGTTCAAAAGGATTTTATGCTTTCAGCAATTGATATTGTTGCAGACCCATCCGCACCAGGTGCCTTTGTAAATGGTATTATGGAAGGTCGAGAGTGGATTTGGGATAATGGTGTTATCAGAGAAAAAGAGATTAACGAGTATAAAAAGGTAATAGAAAAGAGTACAACCATAAATTTAGAAGAAAATGCTGTTAGAGCATTTCGTAATTTCTTGTCAAAACTTTGATTTTTTATATATATAAATAACTATGGAAGACGAAAATATTTTATGCGAAGCAAAAAAGAGTTTTATTCAAAAACTCAGAGACGAGGCTGCAGCGAGATTAAAAAAACTTAAAGATCAGGCAACTGACCCCGAAACAATAATTGCATCAGCATCAAATATAGCAAAAGAAGCAATAGGCAAAGCAAAAGCAGGCAAAAGCCTAAAACGAAAACGGTAAGGATTTATATCAAATCAAGGAGATAATATCTATTATGAATAACGAAGAATTCAACTATAACGACTTGCATGAAGCGGGTAAAGAAACCCCAACTTTAGATACTAAGTCTGAAGAAGATCCAAAGTTGTATCAAGATGCGAGTGGTAAACACGCAAAGATTGATACAGATCAAGTTCCTGCGAAGGCCAACAGTAAAAAGAATCAAGCTTCTATTGCCGCAAAAGCATCATCAGCATCTGCAAAAATTGACACGATCAAAGCAATGGGAACTCCACAAGAACGACTAGAACAAACACTAGATGCACTCTTTGATGGTGAAAATCTTACCGAAGATTTTATGGTTAAGACCGCAACAATATTTGAAGCAGCAATCAACGAACGAGTTGGTGAAATTGAATCAATTATTCTCGAACACTACGAAGAACAACTTGCAGAGCATATCGAAGAAGTTACCACAGAACTTGCAGAGAAGTTAGACGACTATCTCGGTTATGTTGTGGAAAATTGGATGGAAGAAAATGAAATAGCAATAGAAACTGGTATTCGTTCAGACATCGCAGAAAACTTCATAGGTGGACTTAAAACACTCTTTGATGCAAATTATATTGATGTTCCAGACGAAAAGTATAACATCATTGAAGATATCGCTAAAGAAAATCAAGAACTTACAGAAGCACTAAATGAATCGATTCAACATAACATCGATCTTCGTCAATCATTGACGGGTCATCGTTGTCAAGAAGTGTTTTTTGAAGAATCCCACGGACTTGTTGATACGGATATTGAAAGGTTAGCACAACTTGCTGAAAACCTAGAATTCGATAATGAAGATCAATACCGAGAAAAAATCCAAGTTTTGAAGGAAAGTTATTTTGGTGAAGGAATAGAAGAAACTTCATCATATCTAACAGAAGAGGGTGGACCGAATCAACCACAAAACAACAATCCAGCAATGAATGTATACATGAATACAATCAGTAGACATTCGGATGCTAACAAAACCGTGTAATTTCAAATTCTTATACATAAACAAGAATAACAAGTAACCTTTTAGGAGAAACAGACAAATGGATAGTAATACAACACCTTATGATGTTCTACAAGAAAAATGGGACCCAGTCCTAGAACATCCAGATCTTCCAAATATTGAAGATTCGTACAAGAAAAAAGTAACTGCATGCCTCTTGGAAAATCAAGAGCAAGCACTTCGCGAGCAACACCTCACAGAATCAACACCTACTAACTCAATGGGTGGTGGTTTTAGTGTTAGTGCTGCTTCATCAAGCACCGGCAGCCTTGCTGGTTATGACCCAATTCTAATCAGCCTTGTTCGTCGTTCGATGCCAAACCTAATTGCTTATGATCTAGTAGGTGTGCAGCCAATGTCTGCTCCAACTGGACTCATCTTTGCAATGCGTTCCAAGTACGACACCCAAGGTGGTGCCGAAGCATTGTACCAAGAAGCATTTGCTAAGTTCTCTGGTGCAGGTAACACCTCAACGGGTGCTGCATTCAGTTCAACTGGTGGTATCGATCCGGTAAACGCATCCCTTACAGGTTTCAGAGCAATGCTCACAGCAACTGCTGAAGGTATGGGTTCTTCTGATGGTACTGCATTCCGTGATATGGCGTTCTCAATCGAACGAGTTGCTGTTGAAGCAAAAACCCGTGCATTGAAAGCAGAATACACCACAGAACTCGCACAAGACTTGAAAGCAGTTCATGGTCTTGATGCAGAAACCGAACTTGCAAACATCCTCTCAAGTGAAATCCTTGCGGAAATCAACCGAGAAGTTGTCCGAAGTGTTTACACTTCTGCAAGGAATGGTGCTCAACATGCAGATTTGACTACTGCCGGTACTTATGACCTTAATACTGACAGTGATGGTCGATGGAGTGCTGAACGATTCCGTGGTTTGATGTTCCAATTGGAACGAGAAGCCAATGTTATCTCGAAGCAAACACGAAGAGGTAAAGGTAACTTTGTCCTCTGTTCCTCAGATGTTGCCTCTGCACTCGCAATGGGTGGTTGGTTACAACTTTCACCCGCATTGAACACCTCACTAGATGTCGATGACACGGGTAATACTTTTGTTGGTACACTCAACGGAAAGATGAAAGTGTATATCGATCCATACAGTGCTACTACAAACGATGCTGGTGCAAACGACTTTAACTTCGCTTGCGTTGGATATCGTGGTAGCAATCCATACGATGCTGGTATTTTCTACTGCCCATATGTTCCGTTACAAATGGTTCGTGCGGTTGGTGAAAACACATTCCAGCCAAAAATCGGGTTCAAAACTCGTTACGGTATGGTTGCAAACCCATTTGCACACGATGACGGTACTAGCGTATCGGTAGGTTCTGGTAAGAATGTCTATTACAGATTATTCACAATCACTAACCTTCATGGTAACACATAATAGTGTAGAATAACACTATGAACTAGGGAGTCCTTCGGGACTCCCTTTTTCTTTTATACATACTATTATGGAGAAACTATATGCCATCTAATCTTGGATATACTGGACCTGGTATTCCTGATGTTACTAGGGTGACAAACCCCAGACAACCAGATACTAATAACTATCTGGCGACCAATTATTTCAAATTGGAAATTTCAAGACTTCCATTATTAACATATCATTGTCAGAGTGTAAATCTTCCCACATTATCATTGTCGCATACAGAACAAGGAACAAGTACAGGAACACCAGTCAAATGGATCGGTGGTAGATATACTTGGGAAGAATTGAATGTCACTTTCATGGTAGATGAAGATATGAAGAATTGGTTAGAAGTCTTTGAGTGGATGGAAGAAATTGCCATAATGACCGATGTAAAAAACACTATGAACAGGAAAATGTTAGGTAAAACATCCGGTCAATTGGATGATTATTTTTCAAATGCCCAATTGGCAATCACAAATAGCAGTTACAAACCAAAGGTAATTGTAAATTTGATTGATATATTCCCAATTTCGTTGACGGGAATCCCATTTACATCAACAAGTATGGATAATGAACCCGTCACCGCAACGGCGACGTTTGCATATACATACTATACAATTGATCGCCTAACAAACGCACAATAGCCTTGATTTTTTACACATTTCGTGTATAATTACATTATGAATATAAATGATATCAGACAACAAGTAAGCCAAGATTTGGTGATGGACGAAACTTCCCTAGACATCGAATCTATGAAAACACCTCAAATTCATAATAAATATCTAATCATCTTTACTGATGAAAAATTGATATTGGGGAAACTAAAATCCGATTTTAATGTTTTAAGAAAGAATAAATGGCTATATTATACTGGTAAACTTAGTCGTGAAGAACTAGATGATTTTGGATGGGATACATTCGATTTAAACATTCTAAAATCAGACATAGACAAATTTATAGACGCAGATGAGGAAATCATAACACTTGCAAACAGAATACTACTCCAACAAGAGAAGGTAAATTACCTAGAAAATGTCATCAAAATTATTAATAACAGACAATGGAACATTCGTTCCGCAATAGATTGGTTGAAATTTACAAACGGCACATGAGTGACATAGAAATACATCAAGACGACTCTGTGAACATCAAAGTCCACTGTGAAAGAAGTATTGCAAGGGAACTTAGTCAATTCTTTACATTTACCGTTCCAAACTATCAATATACTCCTGCGTACAGGAATAAGATATGGGACGGTCAAATCCGTTTATTTAATGTTCATACCCATCTAATATATGCAGGTCTAAAAGACTATGTAAAATCGTTTGCAGAGGAAAGGAGGTACTCCTATGAAGACAAGACATCATCGGTATCAAAAAATATAACAAAAAAGCAAGTGAGATCCTACCTTACAGACACAATAAAACCCGCAATCGGTGGGAAGTCAATTACACCATATGACCATCAAATCAATGCAATTCAATATGCAATTGAACATGATAGGTGTCTTTTATTGTCCCCAACAGGGAGTGGTAAATCCCTTATCATATATTCATTGATTCGCCATTATGAGAAAGTTCTACCCAAAGAAAAGAAAATCTTGATTATTGTACCAACAACTGGACTCGTATCGCAAATGTATAATGATTTCAAAGATTATTCGTCAAATTCTGGATGGGATGTAAATAAGAAATGTCATATCATATATGCAGGGAAAGATAAAATAACGAAGAAACAAATCGTGATATCTACATGGCAAAGTATATACAAATTACTACCAAAATACTTTGAGGAGTTTGGTGCAGTGTTCGGTGATGAGTGTCATTTGTTCAAATCCAAGTCATTGACAGCGATTATGTCTAAACTCACTCATTGTCCATATCGAATAGGTACGACAGGTACACTGGATGGTAGTCATACCCACAAACTTGTTATTGAGGGATTATTTGGCAGAGTATTCAATGTTACAAGTACAAAAGACCTAATGGATAAAGAACTTTTATCTGAGTTAGAAATAGAATGTATTACTTTACAATATACTCCAAAAGAAATACAGGAAGTAAAGAGAGTAACTTATCAAGAAGAAATCAAATGGCTAGTAGAGAATGAAAAAAGAAACAGATTCATATCAAAACTTTGCTGTACTATCAATGACAATATTTTGCTCTTGTTTAATCTAGTTGATACACACGGTAAACCACTCTATGAATTGATTAGCAATGAATGTGGCAAGGATCGTAAAGTATTCTTTATTCATGGTGGTACGGATACAGAACAAAGAGAAGAAATTAGACAGATTATAGACAAAGAGAAGAACGCAATCCTAATTGCATCGTATGGTACATGTAGTACAGGAATTAACATCAAGAATATACATAACATTATATTTGCTTCGCCGTCAAAATCTGTGGTCAGGGTTCTCCAATCCATTGGTAGAGGACTAAGAAAATCTGACACAAAAGATAAAGTAAAATTGTACGATATCAGTGATGATTTATGTTTCAAGAAATATAAGAACCATACAATGAAACATCTTGAGGAAAGAACTCGCATATATACTAATGAGAACTTTCTTTGGAAAACTGTAAGAATTCATCTATGAGGCAAAACAAATGAAAAATAATTCATATAGAATATTAAAACTTCAAAGTGGCGAAGAACTTATTACTAGAATTGCTGGTCGGAAACATGATAAATTGATTATTGAACGACCAATGGTATTCAAATCTTCAACAATTACAGACCCATATGGTCGTGCCAAAGAAATAACCGTTTTGAAAAATTGGTTACTGTATGCATCACACGAACAAACAACCATCCCCATTGATTTTGTTGTATCATTTCTAAAACCAGATATGGATGTTCTTGAATTGTATAGTTTAGAAAAGAAAAAGGATGATGTACAAAACAGACAAAAAAAGAATAGAATCATCAAAGATCCAAGAGGTCCCATATATGAAAAGAAGAAGGATAAATTTGATGGTACTGAAGAAATAGAAAATATGATGAATATGTTTGGTAAATTTAAAGATCATCCAGATATGATTGATAGAATTATGAACGATATTGAAAATATGAATCCAGATGAATTGGAAGAGTTGAAAGATGAATCAAACGAAGAATTTGAAAATTTCATTACAATGACTCTGTTCTTACCACCAGATGCTTTATTGTCTTTGATTGATTCTGGTTTAGTAGAAGAAGATCAAATAAAAAATATAATTGATGTTCTAAATAATAATAAACCATCTAATGATTGGTATGGTAATGAATCCGATGATCCTAAAGATCATGGAAACAATTGGAGAGATTGGAGTCCATTCCCAGACGATTATTTGGGTGATTTTGGTCCTTAATTAACCTTTAATAACCCTTTTTTCCTGGGACACAGAGAGTGTAACGCGGAATTTGGATATTGTCAAGAAAAAAATCAATATTTGTTTTGATTTTTATGAAAAAGTGAGTATAATTATTGATATGTCAAAGAAGAAACGAGTAAAACATCATTATATTGATAACAAAGAATTTTTTGCAGCGATGGTAGAATGGAAGAAAGATGTAATTGAATCAGAAAATTCAGACGAAAAAAGACCACCAATTACAGAATATATTGGCAAGTGTTTTCTAGATATTGCAGAACACTTATCACATAGACCAAATTTCATTGGTTATGATTATAGGGAAGAAATGATTGGCGATGCAATTGAAAATTGTTTGATGTATGCACATAATTTTGATCCAGAAAAATCAAAGAATCCGTTTTCTTATTTTACACAAATAATTTATTATGCGTTTCTTAGACGGATTGAGAAGGAGAAGAAACAATCTTTTGTAAAACTTAGACTAATGGAACAACTTGATGATGGAACCTTGCAAGGATGGTTTAAAGAAAACTATTTTGAAAAGGGAACTAAACAAGCAATGGTAGAACATTTCAATTTGAGTGATAATGATGTAGAGAAATTTACTCCAAAGAAAAGAAAGAAAAGAAAATCAAAGAAGAAAACAACAAAGAAATCAATTACAATTTTAGAGGATGAACAAAGTGAAGATATGCCTGATAAATGATACTCACTGGGGTACAAGAGGCGACTCTCAACTTTTCTTTGATTATTTTATGAAGTTCTTTGATGACGAATTATTTCCTTATCTAAAAGAACATAACATCAAAACAATAATACATGCAGGAGATTTGATGGACAGACGAAAGTTCGTCAATTTCAATATTCTACATCAAATCCGAACAAGATTTATGGATGAGTTAGAAAAGAATGATATGCACATGCATTGTATTCTAGGTAATCATGATGTGTATTATAGAAATACTAATAAAGTGAATTCTATGCAAGAGTTGTTTGGAAGTTGCAAAGCAATGACCATTTATGAAAATCCAGAAGTGATAAACATAGATGGATCGGACATTGCATTACTTCCGTGGGTGAATAGTGAGAATTATGATGAATCAATCGACTTCATCAAAACGGCAGCAGCACCTGTTCTTGTAGGTCATTTGGAACTAGAAGGATATGATGTTATTCGTGGTGTAAAATACGATGGTGGAATGAAACCAAAACTATTTGAACGATATGAACAAGTGTTCACAGGACACTTTCATTGCCGTCAAGAGAATGGAAACATTTATTATCTTGGAACACAATACCAAATTACATTCTCTGATATGCATGAACAAAAAGGCTTTCATATTTATGACACAGATACTAGAGAGATTGAGTTTATTCCGAATCCTCATAAGATGTTCCATGCGGTAACATACAACGATGAGGATGGTGCAATCGATAGTGAAAAGTTGGATTGCGAATATCTTCGTGGTTCGTATATAAAACTCTATGTTGAACACAAAGACCATCCATATGAATTTGAAAGATTTATGGATAAGTTATATGATTGTGGTGTTGCAAAAATAACAATTGTTGAGGAGTTAGACAATTCTGCATGGACACAAGAGGAGATTGTCGATTTAGCACAGGACACAGTGACCCTTATAAATAATGAAGTTGATGCACTTGAAGAAGTGAAAGATAAGGATAGAATGAAACGGCTTATCAAAGATTTGTATATGGAGAGTTTGTCATTATAGTATTTACGAAATTGAGTTATAAGAATTTCCTTTCGACAGGAAATTATAAAATAACACTAGACCTTACAAAAAATAATACTACTCTTGTTAGTGGAGATAATGGTGCAGGTAAGTCCACAATGTTGGACGGTATTACCTATGCATTGTTTGGAAAATCTTTTAGAGGTATTGTTTTACCCCTATTGGTAAACTCTGTAAATGATAAAGATTGTGTAGTGGAACTTGATTTCATTATAGGTAGAGATAATTATAAGATTGTTAGGGGAATGAAACCCAAGATATTTGAAATTTATAGGAATGGTGACTTACTTGACCAAGATGCAAAATCAAAAGATTATCAAAAATTATTAGAAGACCAAATACTCAAAATGACATATAAGAGTTTTTGTCAAGTAGTGATACTTGGTAGTTCAAATTATGTTCCATTTATGAAACTCTCTGCAAAGGACAGACGACTTGTCGTAGAGAACTTATTAGACATTGATGTGTTTAGCATCATGAATACTTTGGTTCGTGGAAGATTACAAATGGCAAAAGAATATGTCAAAGACCTCGACCACAAAATAGAACTCACTAAAGAAAAGGTAGATGCAAAACAGAAACTTATTGAAACCCTTGAAAAGAAATCTGCCGATAATGTCGAAGAATATAAGATAGACATAAAAGAAACAAAAGCACAAATTGAAGAACTTCAAAAAGAAATAAGTACATCTCAAAAAGAGATAGACGAAACATTAGACGAACTGAAAGACAAAGACAATATATCAGATAATTTGTTGGAGAATGAAAATCTCGAACGGCAAATCAATAACAAAATAAAAGCAATAGACAAAAATATCGATTTTTATAAAGAGAACGATAATTGTCCTTCCTGTAAACAAGACATCAACGATACTCATAGAGAAGAAGTGTTCAGAGAGAAGGGTGAGGAGAAGTCGAGACTTCAAGAAAATCTTACAGAGATATTGAAGGATATTGCAGATATTGAAATTGATTTGAATGCGATAAATGTCATTCTCGAAAATGTTCGTAAAGACGAAAAAGAAATAAGCGAAAAACAAAATCAAATTAGTGCATCTAGCCAATATATTAGCAAGTTGCAATCAAACATCGAGGATGCAATGGTGGAAGGAACAGAAGTTCAAGACGCCAAAGATGCACTAAATCAATTTATTGGTGAAGGTAAAGGTTTAGTAGAAGACCGAAAAGAAAAGATAGAAGACAAGCACTACTTTGAAATAGCATCTATGATGTTGAAAGATAGTGGCATCAAAGCAAAGATTATTAAACATTATCTACCAGTTATGAACAAGTTGATAAATAAATACTTGACTGATATGGATTTCTTTTGTCAGTTTGATTTGGATGAAAACTTTGATGAAACAATCAAAAGTCGTCACAGAGACGAATTCACATATCATAGTTTCAGTGAAGGGGAACGGCTTAGGATTGACTTGTCTTTGCTTTTAGCGTGGAGAGAGATTGCCAGATTGAAGAATAGTGTAAATTGCAATTTGCTGATACTAGATGAGGTATTTGATTCGTCTTTGGATGCAGTTGGCACAGAGGAGTTTTTGAAACTAATAAAAACCTTTGGAAATCGAGCAAATGTATTTGTAATCTCTCATAAATCTGATACAATGACTGATAAGTTCGACCACCATATTGTGTTCGAGAAGAAGAATAATTTTAGCAAGATAAAATGATGACAGAAACAAAACATTTTTATGAACGAAATGACTATTTGATAAACTCGGATGTCAATTGCAATTATGAAGATTTGGTTGAAATGAAGCCAGATGAGTTTCGTAATTGGGTTATAAAACTCCGAGAAGAAGTCAAACATTCGTGGGACACTTATGGTTGTCCACCACGCATCGGAAAGAATGAAGATGCACTTATAGACCAGTTCAATAAGATTGCCGAATTTCCTGTTCATGAGTTTGAATTTGATGATGAATTGTCGGATATTCCGAAAGATGTCATTATCAATAAATCACGAATAGGTGGTGAAGCAGACCAATGGTTCAGTAATATGATGCAGACACGCATCAACTACACAGAGAAAGATAATGGCTATTCCATTTATGATTTGTTTGCAGATGACCGACATCTTGAGAAGATGGTAAAGGGTGGTATGCGACATTTTCGTAGAGATAGTTTATATGAACACGCAAAGAGTGCATTTATACATCAACCCAAATATGCAATCATCGATACAGAAGATGCTACAGGTTGGATAGATGCGTTCTTTACTTCACCAAACATTTTCAAAGGGTATGATTTTATTCTTGAACAGGTGAAGTTCCGTGAAGGAAAAAATAGTGGCTATCATCAAGTAGAACAAGATGACATTTTGAACTTGAAGAAAGATGAAGTCAAAAAATATAAAGATAAGGGTTGGTTGCAATATAGACACCACTCTACATTTGACATTGAAGATATGTCGGATGATTATCGATACAATATCCGTGTATACGAAAAGGGAAAGAAGATGTTCCCCAGAGGGTTTTCTGCTTTCCGAATCGGGTATATACAACCCGCTGTCAACTATCCTCCTATGACTGCTAAATACTTATATGAAAGATTTACAGAAGACCTCAAAGACCAAGAGGTTATTAACATATATGACCCATCTGCTGGCTGGGGTGGTCGCATACTCGGTGCTATGGGTGTTAGGGATGACCGCAGGATTCATTATGTGGGTACTGACCCCAATCCTGATAATTTTATGGATGACGGGAATTACAGTAAGTATGCTTCTATTGCAGATTTTTACAATACCAAAACTTATAGAGGAAACCCATTCTTTTCCGAAACGAATACTTACGAAATATTCAAAGAAGGGTCAGAAGTAATTCATGTTCATCCAGATTTTAAGAAATATAGAGGTAAGTTAGATTTTATATTTACTTCTCCGCCATATTTCAATCGAGAAGCATATAGTGATGACAATAATCAATCTTATAAGAAATTTGGTTCATCATATGAATTATGGCGACACGGGTTTCTTGCACCAACATTAGAAACTTGTGTAGAGTATTTGAGACCAAATAGATATATGGCATGGAATGTTGCTGATTTGTTGGTAAGTGGAAAATATTTACCAATTGAGCAAGATAGTGTTGACATACTTGAATCGTGTGGTATGATATATAAGTTCACAATGAAAATGGCATTAGAAGGAATGCCAGGACAAAATAGATTAGGTGAAGATGGTAAACCTACTTGTAAAAATTACTGTCGTGTAAATGGTAAATATTTGAAATATGAACCAGTGTTTATTTTCTGGAAACCAGAATAGGAGATTTTAAAATATGGCTTGTGCGAATTGTAACAAAAATAAGAACAAAAAACAAGACCTTCTTTACATCATGAACCCGAATTGCGGTTGGTGTAAGAAGTCAGATCCTGTTGTAGACGAACTCAGAAAGAGTGGGTACGAAATTACAACTTTGGATATAACTAATCCACAGGATGCAGAAAGAGCAAACGAAGCAAAAACGAAACATGGCGCTCAGTGTGGAACACCACTATTTCTTGATAATACCAGTGGTAATATTGCTTGTGGATTTAAAGAAAAGGATGTATTGGAAAAATGGGCGAATGGTGAAGAAATACCAAAACCAGCACCAAGACCCCAACCAAACAATCAGCAACCACCCAATCAACAACCACAACAACCATCTGGACCTCAACGACACAAGTTGGAATATGTTTGGTTGGACGGTAATGATTCTAAAACTCTAAGAAGTAAGATAAGATATGCAACTATTACATCAAGTCCAAATATCCTTTCTTCTATTCCTGAATGGAGTTTTGACGGGTCTAGTACAAATCAAGCGACTACAGAACAAAGCGACCTTCTTTTGAAACCAGTCAAAGTATTTCCAAATGTAATGGAGTCTCGTCAAGGTCCTGCGTTATATATTTTATGTGAAGTTTATAATATTGACGGGACGCCACATAAATCTAATACTCGCAATAGACTTAAAAAGAATATGGAAGTTGCCAAAGATTCTGACTTATGGGTTGCTGTAGAACAAGAATTTGTTGCAGTTGATTCTACAACAGGAAAACCTTTGGGATGGGATAAGTATGATAATGAAACACCACCACCACAAGGTAAGTATTATTGTGGAGTTGGCGCAAATAATACAAAAGCGCGACAACTGATGGACGGGTTTATGTCACTGTGTCCTCAATCGGGTATTCAGTTAGAAGGTTATCATCCAGAAGTTATGCTTTCTCAATGGGAATATCAAACTTCCGCTGGATCCCCACTCGATATTGCAGATCAAGTATGGATGTCTCGGTTTATTCTTCAACGAATGGCAGAAAGAATGGACATTGCAATTTCTTATGACCCAAAACCAGTTGATGGGGATTGGAATGGTTCGGGAGCCCATATCAACTTTTCTACTCGTTATATGAGAGAAGAATCAGATATGGATTATATGAATCTTTTATGTGCAAATATGCAAGATAGTCATAAGAAAGCAGTTAAGTCATATGGTCATGGGAACGAAAAGAGATTGACCGGCAAACATGAAACTTCTTCTATAAAGAAATTTACTTGGGGAGAAGGTGATCGTAGTGCATCAGTGAGAATTCCATTATCTACAATTAGAGGTGGTGGATTGGGATATTTGGAAGATCGAAGACCTAGTGCTAACATGGATCCATATGAAGCATTTTCATATTTGGTTCCTGCGATTTCTCATATAAATGAAGATTTGTTGGTTACTACATAAGATATGAAAAATAATTTGTCCAATGCTTCCTATGAGGAATATATGAAAGATCAGTTATCTTTGGTTTCCCCTAAGATAGTGGTAAAAACATATAAAACGGCAAATGAAGATGAATGGGGAGGTTTTGTTCGAGGAACTGACCTCCGCATTCAAATTCAACTCAAAAAGAAATCTTTATTTGAGTTTGTGGTAGAAAAGTCTTTTTGGTATCAAAGGAATACTAATAAAGATGATAGAAAATATATGAGAAATTGGGCAGATAAAAAAGTCCAAATAATTGAATCGGGCAGAGTCAAAAAGAAAGAAGAAAATGATACCCCCTCGTAAATGGAAATCAAAAGACAAGAATGGAAAATTCATTGTCTATAGACGAGGTGATGTGGTTTCAAAGAAGGGTAAATTATACTCTGCTATAAGAACAACCACTCTACAACACGGATCACCAGAACACGGTAAAAAGGCCGGTTGGAAAGAACTTACCGAAAACCGTATAAAAAATTATACAGAAAACTCGGATGCACCAGTTGATCCTGTTGTTGGTGATGAATGGTATGATTCGTCTTCTGGGAATCTCTACAAATTTGTTGATGATGGAACTTCGACCCAATGGGTAGAAACATAAATGATACTAATAGACAATAACCAGTTAGTTGTTGCGAGCTTATTTCAGGCAAGTAAATCAGAAGGTGGTGTCACCGAAGATTTGGTCCGTCATATGCTTCTAAATATGTATAGAATGTATAGAACAAAATTTCATAATAAGTATGGAGAAATTGTTATATGCAACGATGGAAGAAATTATTGGAGAAATGATGTTTTTTCTTACTATAAGGCAAACAGAAAGAAACAACGAAAAACTTCCAGTATAGATTGGGACGGATTTTATGAAATTATGGATGTCATAAAGAACGAAGTCATAAACCACCTACCATATAAAAACATACAAGTGAACGATGCAGAAGCAGATGATATAATTGCAGTCATTAGTCAACGACATCATGTAGATGAAAATATTCTTATTGTTTCCAGCGATAAAGATTTTCAACAACTTCAAAGATATCCGAATGTACATCAATATAGTCCTAATAAAAGAGACTTTATTGTGTGTGAAAATCCAGAAGAATTTCTAACAGAACACATCATCAAGGGAGATTCGTCAGATGGTATACCAAACATTCTGTCGGACGATGATGTGTTTGTTCATGAAGATAAACGGCAGAAACCGTGTGGGAAAAAGAAAATAGGAATCATTAGGGAAGAACTATCTGATTGGATTGATACAGACAATTGGAATAGAAACCAATTAATGATTGATATGACAAAAATTCCAGAGAGTGTAGAAAAATCTATTATTGAGGAATATAATAAGGAACCATTAGGAAAGAGGAGCGGTATATTAAATTATTTCATTCAGAATAGATTGAAAATTCTGATGGAATGTATCGATGAGTTTTAGATGAAACGAAATAAAAAGAAAAAGAAAAATTCTTATGATTATTCGGCCGAAGATTATCAAGAAATAACAAGAAAAGATGGTATGAAGAAAAATAAAAGAAGAAATAGTCGGCACCGTCTAAAACAAGATTTAAAATATTACAAAGATAACAATTGACATTTTGTACCAAATGTGGTACACTATACAAGTCAACAATTAGTGAATGGAGATTATATTATGACAACAGCAACAGCAACGAAAATTTCAAAAGAAACATTAGACATTCTGAAGAATTTTTCAACAATCAACTCAAACATTTTAGTGAAACCGGGTAGTATATTGACCACCGTTTCACCAGTGAAAAATGTTATGGCAAAAGCAACGGTTTCTGAATTGTTTGATACGGAATTTGGTGTATGGGATTTGAATAAGTTTTTGGGGACTATTTCATTATTCGAGACACCTGATTTTGAATTCAATGATAATTATTTGAAAATCTCAAGTGGTGCCACCGAAGTAGTATATCACTATTGTGAACCAAAACTACTTACTACTGCGAACAAAGAAATTATAATGCCAGATAGTGTTTTGGATTTCACTTTGAAGCAATCTGACTTAGCAGAACTTCAAAAGGCCGCATCTGTAATGCAACTTCCTGATATGGTAGTTCGTTCCGATGATGGTGCAGTCGAACTTGCAGTTTTGGATAAGAAGGATTCAACAAGTAACACATACTCAATTGATGTTGATGCAACGACAGATGCAGAATTCGATTTCTTCTTCAAAGTAGAAAATCTAAAAATGATTAGTGGTGATTACAATGTAACAATTTCTGAAAAGAAAATCAGTCAATTGGTAAACACCAACGACACGGTTACTTATTGGATTGCATTAGAATCAGACTCAACATATAATGGATAAATTATGAACCTATTAGTTACAGGTGGTAGTGGTCTTGTCGGGTCTGCTATAACTGCCGATTATAAACCTACTCATGATGAACTTGATTTGATAGAACTTGATGCAATCATTGATTATATTGAGGAAAATCAAATCACACACATCATACATTGTGCAGGTCGAGTCGGTGGTATCAAGGCAAACTCTGAACATCTTGGTGAATTCTTTTATGAAAACATCATCATGAACTCTAATGTGCTTGAAGCAGCCAGACAATGTGGAGTGGAGAAGGTTGTATCGTTTATGAGTACTTGTGTATTCCCAGACGATGCAACCTATCCTCTCTCTCCAGACCAAATTCATAACGGAGAACCACACCCATCTAACTATGCTTATGCGTATGCAAAGAGAATGTTAGAAGTTCAGAGTAGAGCATACAGGGAACAATACGGATGTAATTTCGTTACGGTTATACCCTGCAACATTTATGGACCAAACGACAACTTTGATTTGGATAGTAGTCATGTAATACCTGCATTGATTCACAAGT
>Ga0208299_1001138_pt1 | contig 20800 bp, 25 predicted proteins | sample 15_taG_FD_184089 | JGI IMG/M metagenome (GOLD analysis project Ga0208299, IMG submission 184089) | Marine viral communities from the Subarctic Pacific Ocean - 15_ETSP_OMZ_AT15312 metaG (SPAdes) (version 2) | ecosystem: Environmental > Aquatic > Marine > Oceanic | place: Pacific Ocean | collected...
CCATGCATTCGAACCACCGGAGGCTGGATTAAGTTCTGGTAAGTTGCCTGCACCGATTGTGAACCAACTTGGATCTCCGGAAGTGCCGAAGTCGTGTGTGGCACCTTGCCAGTAAGGAACTGGTTTAACTAGAATATTTATTCCTTGAGTAGTGGAACCATTCAGTCCTCCTGTATCTGTCGCTGTGATATTGACAAAGTAAGAACCAACGTCCGACTCGCCTGGTGTTCCGCTAAGAACTGTGCCTGTGGCATCGAAAGACAACCATGCTGGCAGTGGAGCACCGCCAACGAGTGCGGCCGTGTAAGTCATCGGGTCCCCCTCCGCATCGATGAAGAGATCGGTTGGGAGATCTAAACTAAACAGGGAGTCTTCTTCTCCCGTTGCAGGAACTGATACCTGATACATTGGATTTAATGTTGGTGCCGAGTTTGCTGGCACAGGTCTTGGATTATAATTTGTCGAACCAGAGTGTGCGAACGGGCTTGGATGCCATTCGCCGTTTTCACAGAAATAGAATTTTTGTGCATCGACGAAGGGCCCAGTTGCTGAGGCATTTTGCAGGTAGACCATAAAACCTTCGTATTCTGAAACATTGTTTACTAATTCATTGATTTTTGCCGAATCAGTTCCGTCAATGTGCGGGGGCGAAAAGAGGAACCCAGATAGTCGCTCCTGTAATAATATCTCGCCATCTAATTGAAGGTCGTTCGTCTTCATCGTACCGGTAACAGCATGCCTGCTTGCGGTGTCGAGGCCAAATCTGGAATTGCCTTCTTTTGAAAATTCGTGTGTTTTTTGTAATTGAGAATTTTTTACTTTTATTCCCTTCACTTTTTTAACCATAGAAAAACTCCTTCTATACCACCCCTACTCCTCGAACCCAATCGCCTTTAAACTATAGAAACTAACCTACATCAATCTTCCTCTTTCCAGAATGGGCTTGGATGCCAAACTCCATCTTCGCAGAAATAGATCTTTTTAGGTTGGTCAAACGGGGCTGACGCCAAAGCGCTGTCCAAGTAGAACATAAAACCGTTATACGTTGCTGCATTATTAACGAGCGTTGTAAGAACGACCAGATCATCTTCACCGTCCAAGTATGGCAGGCCAAACTTATGACCCCCAATTCTCTGGTTCATTACAAGATTTCCTTGCACATTTATTGTTCCAGAGACATTAACGGATCCCGTAAACGAATGAACACTGTTCTCGTCTTTACCGAGAACACTGGTACCGTTATCAAGAAACTTGAACGCTACGTCGCCGCTGCCAGAAACGACAGCTATACCTTTCTTCGTAGTCATATAATATACCCTCCAAGTGTGCAATGTTGCACACACGAAACCTTGGTGGCTTCGCAGGTATAAATAAGAGGAATTGGGTTCAAAAGATGTTTATGAGTTCAAAACACTATTTTGAGGTTTTAGAGTATGTGTTTTCTTCCAGATCTAAAAAGAAATAAAAAAAGCACCCAGCTGGGTGCTTCTTTATAGTTCGTTCATCATAATGATTTAAGGACAGGGGGTAGAAGCATAGCCCGTAAAAGTGCCGTTAATTCCTGATCCGGAAAGAACATATTCTTCCTCCACACCAGTAAGTTCGGCCAAGATCTCGTACCCTCTCGTTGCCGAAGGGGATGGATTAATCAGATATAGGGTTCGACACTTCAATTCAAGAGTGAAAGGGGGTTGGGTGCCCTTTAGATTCATAAGGTTCTCATCAGGTGCATTTGGATCAAATCCGAACTTGCCAATATAACTGTTCATTGTGAATGATTTAGTAACAGTTGGAAATTCAATCGCAACTGTGGTTGATGGAGGGATTGATCCGGATGCTACAAATGGGCGACCAGATGCTTGATATTGCGATGCATCGTTAATTGATGGTTTGAATGTATAGTGGTTACTCATATTTTTCCCCTATGGTCCTGTGATTCCGGATCCCGAAAGAGCATAGCTTTCGCAAATCCCAGTGAGTCCTGCGATAACTTGTACGGAGGTTTGAACCAGGTTGTCGTTATCAATGTAAAACTCGCGGCACTTTAAGCTAAAAGTATGCGGTGTGTTTGCACTCAAGAGAAGAATCTTGTTTGCAGCTGGGGCATCGGCATGGAAATATATAGAGACATCAAAGTTTGAGAAAATTGTGATCGTTCTGGATACCGCTGGTAGAGTAAAGGTTTCTGTGCTGCCTGCTAAGACAGCGGCATTCTTTATCCAAGGGCGGCCAGATGCGATGTATTGTGCAGTTGCTCCGATGGCTGCCTTATATCTGTAGTCGCTCATATGTATTTCTCCATTGCCTTCTTCTTGGCATTATTCTTCGCCATCTCTCGGCGGGCTTTTTGTTTTGCTAGTCGCTCAACATCTGATTTCTTTTTATAATACCTTCTGTCTCTGACTTGTTCCATTATTTTAAATTTCTTAACCTGCTTCATGAATCTCTTAATCATCCTCTCTGATGACTCTCCTGCTCTTGCTTTAACTGTAACATTCGTTGCCATTTTCTTTGCCTTTCTAAATTAATTTTCCCCAGTTACGATTAACTATGGTTGAAATGTCAACACCTGGGTCTGCTGGTGAGACACCGGACATGGGACTTGTACCTGAGTTTGATTCCTGTATCATTGGAGTTGTGCCTTCAAAGACATTTACGTTGCCGTATGCATCGCCGCCGATGGCACTTAACATTCTTTTCTTTGTTTCTTCTAGTTTTTTCTTGACACCATCGTCAGGTTTGCTTTTTGTTGTGATAGGGGCAGGGTCTTGGGAGACAGATTCAACGATCTTTGTTCCCGCAGATGAATACCCTTCTACGACTTGCGACACAATATTCTTTAATAAACCCTCTTCGTATAGTGCTTCTTTGAGACACTCTTTGATGAGGGGTTTGAGAGTTTCTTTGAGTTGCTTCTTATTCATTAGTTTCTTCTTTCTGATCGGTTTTGCCATCGGAGGCATCGCGATGGTACTTCTTCACACTCTTCTTATAATAAGAACCAATGGGGAGATTGTCTGCAGTTTTATGCTGGGCATCATGTTTGGCATCTTTTTCTTCCAAATCTTCGTAGGATGAGAAAGGACCTAAATCTTTTGCGAAACCTTCTTCGACTGCCTTTGCGATTTCGTCAGTTACGATTTCATCGAGCTTCTCATTATTCTCTTCGTAGTTGCAATCTTCATCGACACTTTCGAAAACTGCTTTGAGTTCTTCTGCGATTGCAGATTTGATTTTTGAATCAGTGGTCTGCCCACGAACTTCGATGAACTTGAAGTTCTCGACTTCTTCTTTAATGATCTCTTTTAATCTATTTTTTTTGATTGATACCTGCATCTTATTTCTCCCAAGGTTTCAAAATATCGTTAAGGGCACGGTTGATGCGGTCTGCTTTAGTAAGAATGTTGATATTCTTATTCTTGCTTTCCTTCATCATAAATGCGCCGGTGGTTGAAGGTTCGGAAACAAAATCAAAACAGATAAGTTGAAAGTCGTCTTGGACAATGGTGTCTCCGCCTGAGTTAGTAACAGACCCGAGGCCTCTGGATGAGATGCCAAGTTTTACGCCGCTCTCGACAAGTGAGCGAAGGATCTCGCCAGATGGTGTGGTCAAGATTTGTACCTTCCCCTTAACATCATCGCCGTCCCACCATATGTCTGAGACGATATGTGATGCATTTTTTAAGTTGACGACATCCGAATCTGGATGGTCTAGTTCACCTACTGCCCTGCGATCTCTGACGAGTTTCTTGTAATTTTCTACTTCCCGTTCCAGTATATTACGAGGGTACCTTCTTCCATTTCCGTTCTTGGCATTTGCTCGCTGCATAACACCAGAAAGAAACATTGAACCACCCTTGACCATCTGCTTTTCTGCTTCAGTCAATAGATCTTCACACAACCCGTCAGGGCATAGTTCAAAGTATTCTGTTAATAAATAATGCGACATTAATATCTCCATTCACGACGGGCATTACCCGTCCGAGTCAATTACCCTTGCAGCAACGTCTTACTGGTTGGAGCATCCACTTTAGAGTCCATAAATTCATGCTTAATCCCCTTATCTCCGAATGTCTGGCAAAGTATATAACTTGTACCGGACGAGAGGCACCCTAACAAAAACCCTGTTAAGATACTATTATCAAACATAAATAGTGTTGTAGATGTGTTTATTCCCCAAAGAACGAACCCAACCCAAAATCCAGCACACATTGAGCAAGAAAAAAGTTGCCCCATCATACCTTGATCGGGGCGGACTTTGTCTAATATTGTACCGTAAACAAGTATCTGTGTTAAACCAAAGCAGCACAAAATAAATACGAAAATGTCCATTAGACGTTCCAGTACCCTCTCAATTTTCCGATGGAACCTTTCTTTTGAGCATGCGGAACTTCGCCGAGTTCTGTTGAGGTATCTTCTTCTGGGTCTGTGATTCTCTCTGTCTCTTCATCATCTAACCTCTTTTCATACATAAAGTAGGGTTTCTCTTCTTCAAGGAATTTTGACAAAGAAAGCATCATGACTTTTGTTTCGTCTAAGTCACCGGTCGATTCAGGTACGGTGGCCTCCATTGAACCATATACATTTCCGCCCCTGATTGTTTCTGGTAGTACAACACCGCTCTTTTGAAGGTAGTCAAACATTCTATTTTGTGCCGCATAGACAGAGTCGCTCATGGCATTTTTCGAAAATGTTGTCAGTTTCTTTTTAGACGGCATGTAAACAATGTCGATATCGATATGATCGAAGATCATGATGTTGCCGTCCAAGGATCTACGGGCATTCAAGTCAAGAGGAATGCTTACACTGGAGTTCTTCTCTTCTTTTTCAGAGTTTGTATCTATTTCTATCTCAATAGTCATTACAATTTTACCTCCCTAATAAAGTTTTGTATATTCAAAACCTGGCGGATCATTTCTTCACTAATCGGTCTTTGGGCAAAACTCTCAATCAATGAGGCGACTTCTTGTGTCGCCTTTGTCATTTCATCGTCAGCAGATATCTCTTCCAACAAGAGAGAATTGTTAACCTCTTCTTTTAATCTGCCAAGTTCCTCATTAAGATAACTCTTCAATTCCAGGCCGTTGTCATTAAAAGAACTAATGTATCTACTGAGGAGTTCTTTTTGTTCTTCCGGCAAATGCTCTGAGTATTCTTCGTTGAAAGTTTTTGCGAATGTCTTATAAACAACATTGTCAACAGACTTCATCTCTAATTCTTCTCTGGTTTTGGTCATGGACTCTACGAGAGTGTTCTCTAGGAGTACCCGCTCTTTAACTCCCGCGTCTCTGTTAAAGACCTGAGATATAGTTGCAAGATGCTTGTAGTTCGATACAAAGTTCGAGAACACTGACCTTGAAAGATGCTTGTTTATCGCATTGATTAAGGCAGTCTGCTCGTTGAACAATTGTTTTTTGTCAATTGTGATGTATTCAGACTTTGCCTCTTGTACTATTTTTTCTGCGATATTGCCACTCGACTCAGAGTGTTCGTCCAGTGTTTTGTAGAGATCTAATTCTTTTCTCAACTCAGAACCCTTCTTAAAGTGCTCCTTTATTACTGCAGCAATTACTCTTCTTCTCTTCTCGTCTTTAGAGACAATTGTTTTTGTCATTTCACGACTGAGGGCTTCGAAGATAAAAGCGGTATTTCTTTTCTTATTATGCTTGGCCTTCATTATTGTTTTTCTCCGTCTGGTTTTGTTGCGGTCAATTCCGCTGCGAACCTCTTAAGTTCATTGTTTACTTGTAAGATCTTGTTCTCGTCGGTTGTAAAGGATTTACCTTCCTGCATAACACCACTAACAAGACCAGTCCTAACAAGAGAACTTAACTCATTGCCACCCTTATAAATGTTTCTGGGTGTAGAACTTGCAGTTTCTGAAGATGTCATACCTGCTCTGTTTTGAGTTCTTGCTCTGCGGCGATTAGCATTGGGGCCCTGTGCGGTGTATGCCTTACCCTTGGCACCCTTGGTCATAACCTTGGTGCCTCTTCGTTTGCCGTGAGCGGTGTCGGTTTCACCGAGTGCGTCTTCTTCGCCCGGTGGGACTGAAAGAAGTGTTTGATCATCCTCTTCATTGTCGTCAGCTGCATCAAGTTCGTTATCCAGGTCTTCAAGGTCGTTGTCAAAATTGTCATCGTCAGTGTCATCAAAACCGTCTCCTCCACCTTCTTGCTCTGGTGGTTGTCCTGCTGCTTCGAGTTCTGCATCAAGTTTTCGATCAAAAAACATCTCTCTCTGCATGCGCAGCAATTCATCATCGGTGAGGCCGAAGACCTTGGTTGCAACCCAGCGGCGGGAGAAGAACCCTTCAGTTGCTCCAGCTGCGACATCAAACTTGGTTCTCCAGTGTTCGAGCTCTTGCAATTCTGCAATCTTAGATGGGTTGTTCAAAGTCAGAGAGAAGTTGATTAAATCATCTGAGCGGAATCCGAGGGTGTATAAGTGCACAACACCAACTTTTTCCAATTCCGAAAGAAGACTTCTCTGCAATCTCTGGATAGTTCTTGCAAAACGAATGTCCTTTTGCGCAAGTGTTGTTTTATCTTCTTCGCCGCCCTGACCCCTAGAGAGATAGGACTGTGGAACCTTCAATGCCGAGAACAACTTGTCTCTAAGGTATTGAACATCCTCGATATCGCCAGTGAATGTGCCTCCGGGGAGGTTTTCAATCTTAGATGACGAGTCACCACGGACAGGCATAAAGTAATCTTCCTCTACCGAAAGAGGGTTGTATCTCAAATCAACACGACCAGTCTGCTGGTCAACAACTTGGTTTCTCTTCATCTGTGTCATGACTCTTTGCATGTACTGCTCGACATCCTGTGGAGCAATGTTGCCGACATCAATGTAGAACACACGACGTTCAGGTGAGCGAACGATACGATATGCCATCATTGCATCTTCTAACAATGTAAGTTGGCGCCAGATGCGACGGGCCGGTTCCAGTACTGATGTACCATAAGGGGTATATTTGTCATTCCCGAGAACACGAAAGTGTGCTAATTGCCAGTTCTCAAAAGTCATTCCACCAGAGTTCCACTGAAACTGTACATAATTTGGGTTGGTTGGATCTTCGCCCTCAAGTCTTTCCACTTCGTGTGCAGGCAATCCGATACAATTTGTGATTCCGGCCTCTTCATCAATATCGAGGTACAGGAACAAGTCACCGTACTTACACATTGATCGGGCCCAACCGAACAGGTTGAAATCAACATTAAGAATGTTTTGATAAAGGGAGGAAAGGATTGTTTTGATTTCGTCGTTCTGACAGTCAATTCTAAGCATCTCTTGGATTTGTGAACTGGTTGTCATCTCGTCTGCATAGATGTCTAACGACGAAGCAATCTCTGGCATGTATTCCATCTGGTCAAAATCCATATATCTTTCGGCACGATTCTGGTTTGAGATTGCATTGTGGTTCATGACCTCAAAAGGATTGTAAGTGGCTTTCTTAAAACTCTGACCGGATGCCGACTTAAATCTATATTTGTCTAATTGACGACGTCTTTGCTGGCGGTACATCTGTACTCTTCTGTTGACAATGGGTCCTGAGAAAAGTCTTGTTAGTTTACTGAACAATTCCGATGTTTGGTTTTTTGGGTTTTTAGTGTTATCTGCCATTTATCTATCCTTTATAAAGCCACATGAAATCTTGATACTGCTTGAGATCGCTTTCTTTCTTGAGTCCCTTTTCCATATCCAATGAATTATTATAACCCATTTGTCCAGGAATTTTAGTACTTATTTTCGTATTCGTCACAATCATGGCGTCCAAGCAAGCTTTACTATATTCTACGGACCTGTTATTAGCAAGTATCGCAGTATCTCTGACCCAGCAGGCGATGGCGAGAGACATGATGAGATCATCGTTGTACCCCCTCATTGCTTCGGGTCTTCCATTGTTCCATACGAATGTTCGCATTTCGCTAATTAAACGTATAGAATACACTTTAAGTAGTTTGTTTCTGACATATTCTTCGAGTTTCGCAATGATCAGAGGTCGAGTTTTCATTGATGTGGTAAATCCCGGTACGACCGAGGACTTGTTTTCTGCAACCAGTGGATCCACATATTCATGAGAACCCTTGGAAGAATAGTATATGTTTGGGTACTGATATGCAATTAGTTTCTCTAGAATATTGAAACCAACATTGTTGTTTTCGACGACGAGCATGCAATTGCCAAACTCTCTCCCAGTGTTGTTAAGAAGGTCTGCGAACTGTTCCAAGGACGGTTTTCCCTGGTATTCTGCGATGACTTCCATCGTCTCCAGTTTGATTATATTGAATACCGAAAAATCCTTGCCATCGCCTCTGGCAACATCGGCGACCAATAAGTAAGAGTTATTCGGTGTATACTCCTCCCATAACCAAAGGTTTCTGTCAAAAGAGGTCTTATGTTTTGGTTCGATGGCCTTTTCTTCGAGCTCGTTGATGTCGTCGGGATGAATGACGGACTCACCGGAAGCAAGAAAAGAACATTCCAATTCCTGTGCAATATCCCTACGGGACATGTTTCGTGTCTCTTTGTCGAACCAGTTCTTGTCCCTGTCGGGGTGTACACCCCACTGCAGTGTGGTTGGGTGAAAATCGTTTCTACTTTCATCCGCATCTGCAAAAGTTTTGTGAAACCAGTTTCCCACACCGTTGGGTGTGGAGAGTGCAATACAGCGACCACCAGTAGACAGTGTGGGGTAAAGACCCATCCATAATTCGTCGAGGCCTTCGACATGGGCGGCCTCATCGATCACCAAAAGAGACAGTGCTTCCGAGCGACCTGCGTCGCCCGAGGTGGAAGATGCTTTAATCTGCGAACCATTGGACAATTCAAATGAAGAACGGTTATCAATCGTAATTGTTGCCGTAGACATCCAGTCAGGCAAGTTTTTAATGATCTGCTTGACCTTTTTGACAAGGTTTGATGCTGTGCCGAATTTTGTTGCAACAACAAGAACATTCTTTTCTTTGTGGAACATCATCAACCAGGCGATATATGCTGCTGAGATCGTAGAAATGCCCAACTGCCTTGCCTTGAGGATTACGTTAAAACGATAATCAACAAAATCTTTCAGGAGTTGAGTTTGAAAATCATAAGTGTTGAATGGAATCTGCCCTTTGAGGGGGTGCGAGATCCTTGCATAAGTATTCGTGAAGTAAACGGGATCTTTCCCGCACTTCACGATTTCTTTTATTATCTGTTGTTTACTTAGTTTGTAACCAGCCACAGGCACACTCTACTTTTCGTTGGCACCTGCAGAGATTTCTTCATTCTCTGGTCGTTTAGATTTCTTGCCGAGTTCCAAAAAGGATTTGATTGCTGAATCAACATCTCTCTTTGAAGTGTCTGGTAAGTCTTCTTTGGCGACACCTGCAATCTCGTATGAACATTGTGCTTCCACCCACGAACGAACACGAGATGTCGATTGAATATTACCAATGACATCGCCAGGTAACTTCTTCAGTTTCAGGGTGTCTCCAGTAATCTTTTTATATTCCTTCTTAAGAAAAGAAGAAACTTCTTCGATTGCCGTTTCAACCTCTGTTTTGAGTTTGCTGTCCATGACTTCCTTGTTTCTCACTTCGCGGTGGTACTTGATGGTCATGTTGTTTCCGGAAAAGGCTACACCAAATCCGTCCATAACCCTCTTGTCATTAATTGATACAGACTTGTCTCTCTCAAGACCAACCTGTAACTTATTTCCTTCTTCATCAAGTGCACCATCATATGCGTTGGCAGCTGCTTGACTAATTCCCTTTACGATATCTGCAATGTTAGACATTATTTATTTCTCCTATGGATTTGCTTTTCTGCTATTTCGAACTTCAATTATCTCCGCTCTCATTTCTTTGAGTAGTCTAATTGCTTCCATGGCTTGTTTTCGGACACGGGTACCAGCAGTGGCATTGCCGCGATCAAATTTCTCAGCATCTTTGTCTGTTGTTTCTAAAAGTTCCAAAACTTCCGCTAATTTGTCTTTAATCATAAAACTATTCTCCTACTCAGAAGGACGCCAACCTGATTCCCATCTATCCTCTCGACCTTCAACATAGTTAATGTAGCATTTGAAACAACAACCAAAGCGATTAACATATAGGTCATCTTTCTTGTCGAAAGAATAAACAGAACAAACTGGGCATGTCCTGTCACTCTGTTTATTAATTAGTTTTTCTGACAACAAATATCCGTCTAATTCTTTCTTGTCCCTGTATTCTGACAGTTCTCTTCTCTTTTCTTCGGAACTCTTGACCTGTTCAATGTATTCTTTCTCTTTTTCTGGGGACCATTCAGATTTTGGATTAGCAATTGTCTCGTTTCCATACTTTTTTGATATGGCTTTTTCGGCAGCGGCGATGGCGTTAAGATCTTTTTTCATACTTCACCTTGGGATGTTTTTACTGCAGCATAGAAAACCCCGATAGAGGTTAAGATTCCTGCAACAAAACCACCGACGAACCACCACTCACTATAGTCAGCGGAAGATTCTTCGAGAGCGGTTGTGAGTCTTTTAATTTCTTCTGCATTGATCTTCTTGATTGCTTCATACTTTTCTTGCTCTGCTCTTAGTGTAGCATCAAGAACCTTTGTATTTAAGTCACAAATTGATTTTTCTTTCTTTTTCTCGTGCTCGACTTTGATGTCGCACTTCTTAATTTCGAATTCGCGTTCTGATATAACTGTTGCTGCAGATTCGGAATCCATAACAATGCCGTCAAATGGTGCCGGTTGTCCCTTGCGAATCCCCTCGATGACTAGTTCACTGGTGAATGCCGGGAAACTGAACAACAATACAAATGCTGTTATAATCTTCATGTTAACCTTTCTTGAATGCTTTCTTCATTTCATCAGCGAGATGTTCTACCTCAAGCTCCTCAAGAGTCTTTTGGTGTTCTTCTTTTTGTGATTTAGCACCCTCAAGTGCAAGGGTCTCTTCAGTTACAATCTTTTGAAACTCTTCGGAGTGTTTCCTTGCCGCTGTTGCGATCTTCTTTGCCTTCTTTGCCTCGGCTGCTTCGATTGCCTCGACCTTTTCTTTGTGACTCTCCATAGAACCGATAAGCAAGTCAGCCATCATCTCCACCTTTTTTCGGTGAACGACGAAGGCAACTGCAATGGCAATCAACACTACTGGAAAATACCAGTAATGCTTAAACCATAATAATGTTTTCTTTAATTTAATCATTTATTTGTTATAACCCTTGATTCTTTCAAAGATGTCGATGGCAGACTGGCCGCCTAAGTAAACAATACTAATCCAAACCCAGTGCTCTGATTCCAATGCTGAAATAGACATGAGAGCGGTGGCGGTCATCCAGACCATCAACTTGCGTGATGCGACCTTGCCGAACACTTTGTCAAGTGCTCCGGACTTAGAGGTCATTTCATCGATTTTACTCTCAATGGTTTCTAACTTTACTTTCTCTTCTGTGGTCATAATAGATCACCTCCAAGATATAATTAGACTATTGGTCAATAAAAGCGAATCCATCCCTCTTGTCAATCGAAACTGTTATGTCAGCGACGTCCTTCAAACTCGCGAGGTGAGATATAAGAACAACTTTGTTAAATTGCAGTTTAATCATGTCAACGATTCTAGAGAACCCTTCCATATTATTCTCATCCAGTGCTGTTCCCGGTTCGTCAAGAATGAAAATGTCTCCCCTCGGAAGAGTGCTGACATTCAAAAGGGCAAGACGGATGGCAATTGCTGCCAAGGTCTTTTCTGCCCCAGAACCAAGTTCAATTGGGCGAGGATCATATTTTGGGTGGCGGATCATGATGTCCAAGGACTTGTCGTCAACCTCCAGAGACACCTCAAAATCAACAACATTACAAAGGACTTTTGAAATTTCAGCATTAATAACCGGCAACCTTCGCTTAAGAATCTCCGAAGCAATACCATGCTGACTCATGCAAAGTTTAAAGTAATCATATGCTGCTTTTTCTCTCATCTTCTCACGAAGGAGGGCACGTTCGGTTTCCAGAGTTGTAAGTCTCTCCTCAAAAGAACCGTGGAGTTTATAGAACTTTGTTACCTCTTCTTCACAAGATGTAATGATCTGGTCTATCTCTCCGGATCTCTTTTCGAGTTTCCCCTGATCTCTGATGAGTGTTTCTAGGTTCTCGATTGCTTCTTTGTTTTTCTCATACTCCGCAATCTCTACTAGGCACTCTGTAATCGTCCTCTCTTTGTTTGCAATCTCAAGAGTAGTCTTATCTACAATGTGGTTGTTTTGCTCAATTTGGCGCTCTCTTTCTTGCTTCTTATCGAGGAGTTTGTTGTACTTTTCGATGTCTGACAATACTGCACTAGAGTCAAGCAAAGCAAGAGTGTGTTCTTGTGTCTGCCGTCTAGTCTCTATCTGATACAGTGTTTCATTTAAAGTCGGCAATTTGCCGTCTGCAGAGGTGGCATCTTTCAAAAGTTTGCAACTTAAAAATTTATTGCCACAGGGCACCTCTTTTAGGAGTTTTGCCTTTTTAGCAGCGACGTTTACCTTCTCTTTTGCGGATCTCTCTTCGCCAAGGAGAGTAGTGATCTCGCCCTCAAGTTCGCGAATAGTTGCCTTCTTTTGCTCCAGTTCTTCAAGATTAAATTTGTCCAGGAATTTGCTAACCCTCTCAAGGAACCCTGAACCTTCTTTTATGTTCTCTTGAAGTTCTCTCTTGGAATCTTCAAGTGCTGTCTTTTCATCTCTAAATCTAGCAAGATCGGATTTCAACTTCTCTGCATCAATGATTTCCGCAGGAACAGAGTCGATCTTGTTCTTGATGAACACAATCTCTTTTTGAATCTCTTCCCACTCTGAACGAAGAGAAGAACACTGCTCTTTCTTTGTTTTAGTCTGGTTTTGAACACGAACCATATCTGCAGTTGCTGATGCGATATCGTTGTCAAAGTCTTTATTCTTAAGATTATCAACAAGGACACGGAGCTCCGTTTCCTTCTCTTTTGCAAGTTCATATTTCTCCTTGAACACTAAAAGATCAAGAAACTTGGCAAGGATATCCTTACGACGGGCAGATCCCTCTCTAATGAATGTCAAAGAATCCGTCTGAGAAGACATGGACGTCAGCATGAAATCATCGAGGCTGCCGAAGCGGTCAATGATGTTTCTGTCCGTTGCTCGACGGTCATCGCCATTTAAAGACTCGCATTCATCACCAGTTCTCTTGATAAAATCAGCAAATGAGCGGGCTTCTTCTTCGCCTCTTGCCTTGTTTTTTACATACTTCTCAGTTGAGCGCTCCACGACATAGTCGTTTCCACCGACACCGACAGTGACACTAGCAGTGCAACTTCTCTTGTTCTGGTTAATGATGTTATATTGATTGATTGAACCTTTCGATGTCTTGTTAAACAAGGCATAACAAAGGGAATCTACAACACTACTCTTGCCAGAATAGTTCTCTCCGAAGATACCAATGACACCAGAAAGGTTTTCAAAATCAATCCTATTGCCTTCACCATAGTTGAATAGATTGTCCCACTGAAGGTTCTTTATCTTCCAGTGAAAATTCCGAGATGTATCGTCCATGTTCAACTGAGTGTTGACTTGTTGATTGATGTTGATTACATCTTTAAGGAGTTCATCGTCAACCTCATTGTTTGCCAAGAACTCCCTAATAAGTTGCTCTTGTATGCGAGGGTCTCGAAGATCTTCTTCCCTGACTGCACTCATCTCTTCCGACAAGGAACCGGCGACACCGTCAACATTGTTCTGGGTCGTTATTGCTTCTGGGCCGAACTGGGATTGTACCAGTGCCTGTGCTCGGCGCATTGCATCAATAGAAATCTGATTACTGGAGCGGATGCGGATGCGGGAGTTTGGTGGGACATCGATATTCTTTGGCAGTTTGCCAGTGGGAGTCAATTGAATTGTGATAAACGGGTTAGGATTGTAAATTTCATGATGAGTTACTTCGAAATTTTCCTTATCTTCGATATCCCAAATCAAGAAACCCTTGTCATTTGTTTCGCCGTGGTTCTGCTGAACCGTAGAACCACAATATCTCACCCTGCCTGCACGATCAAGTTTCTGGTTTGTCTTGTGGATGTCTCCGAGTAAACCAAAATCGAACTTTCGTAGGACGGAGATGTCAATCCCGTGTTCTAATACGAACCCTGTTTCTGTCTTACAACCAGCAACCGAACCATGATATAAAGCAATGTTAATTTTATCTTCGTCAGTGGGCTTAGTAATCCACTTCTGTCGATCAAATACAGACAAAACATTCAAAACAATGTTGTCGCCGATCTCGACCTCTTGGGACTCCTTATAGAGAAAGAGGTTCTTTTGCGAAATTGCGTCGGCGATAGGAGAGATTGCATCCTGACGGTTTCCATTCTTAAGGTTTCCATCATGGTTTCCAAGAATAATGTGTGTTGGGGCGATTTTCGCCATGTTCCTCAAGAAGTCAGAAACCATGTCTATAAGTTCAGGGGAGATATCTGTTTTACTGTGAGCAATATCTCCACAGTGAACAATATAATCTGGTTTTAATTTCTTGAGTTTTTTATAAAGATCCGCAAACGCAGCACTATACTGATTGTGGTACTTTAAGTTTCTTATGTGTGTATCGCTAATGTGAGCAATTCTAACCATATTTATTCCATCCTAAACCGCATTTAATGCGTGTACTAAAAACGACTCGTCGAGATCCATCTCAACTGCCATCTCTTTTCTTCTTTCAAACTTCCGCCTTGGCATGCTTCCAACATCAGCATAACCAGAGACATCTATTTTAAAAACTTCGCAGCCGTACTGCTTAAGTTTTTTTATTAACTTCATTGCCTTCACCTCTGCATCAGGGTCAAGAGCAACAAAAAGTGGTGTGACATTTTGTACAATTTTCGAGAACAAAACACTGTCCTCTCTGAGAGTTGAACCAAGCAACGGGATCGCATTACCTGCGACGATTGCATCAAAAACCCCCTCGACCAAAACAACATCACTATCCCAATCAACATAAAGTTCGTTAAACAGAACGTCCTTTTGTGCTGGTGGGTTCTTGTACTTCATCCAAGTGTCTCCATAACTCCTGGCAATGAAGTAGTTTACTTTCCCGTCCATATTGAATGACGGGACAATAACCCGGTCTTCATAGTCTCCTGTTGAGCAGTATCCTATCTTCCACTTTAGGATATCTTCTTTTGATATCCCGCGAGATAACAGATACTTCTTTGCTTTGTGTGCAGAGAAATGATGTTTGCTGCCGGTAAGAGTTCTAAACTCGTTTGGCAACTTTATGACTTGTTCTTCTTCCTTTTCCTGCTTCTTGTCAATGTCTCGTATGATCTTTGCTAAATCTGCAGGGGCATTAGATAAATCAAACTTTCCAGTTAATTCTTCCCAGGTTGCTCGCTGCTGATAATTTCCATATCTCCGAATCAGTCGATAAATTGCAGGTGCCTTGAAGTCGCAAATCCAGCACTTAAAACTATCCTTCTCTATATTGACGGACAGCTTCGGTTTGTGATGGTTACACTTCGGGCATGTAAAAAGACGTTCGCTACCACTCGTATAAAAGGGGCCAAGGATATCTTTTACTATTTTTAACTTTTGCTCAACTGACAATTGTATCCCGCTCTAGCTATGATAATGCTATCTGCCTTGTCATAGCATTCAGGTTTAATGTTTCCAAACTTTGTATATTCTACCACGAAACTAGGTTCGTTGTCAAGTAAGAAAGAGATGACGACCTCTTTCGCTTTTGTTCCTCTTGGCACTTTAATGCCGCACGATTTTCTTGCGGAAGTGGCGGAGAGGTATTCGGGTTTTGTCCCCGTTTGCTGATATATCAACCAAGAAACAATTCCATTGAATCTTGCCAAGGAAGACAGTGTTTTTGCAGAAGAGAACCCACTTCTAAAAGATTGTAGAGACTGCTCAATATACACTTTTTTTATCTTGTAGATCTTGCATAACGAAATTATTTCCTTACTAATGAACTGTGCTTTATCAAAAAAGTCTTTGTACTTTCTTGTGTCCCAGGCACCATTATACACGATTTTGCCGTTGTTGTCAAGTATTGTTACACCAGTGATACTGGTGCTGATATCGAGTCCACAAATCATTAACAAATTATATCACACTTTGCAGACTTTTTAAACTATTTAAAAGTATGGCAAGAAAGAAAAAGTCAAAAGCAAAAGCAACGACCAAGACCAAAGTAACTAAAAGAAAAATAGCGATTACGATGGGAGATCCAGGACACATATGGTCAAATGGTTTGCATCAAAATGCGGTATTTCTTGGAAGATTACTCAAAAAAGCCGGATATGATGTCTCTCTCATAATTCATGATGCAGAAGATAAAACTGATGTAAAGGAACTTGGTCAAGTCAAAGTAAGGACATTTAAAGACTCCAACAAAGAGATCGTAAATTATGATGTTATAATTTGTGTCTCAGTCTCTCTTCCCGAGAGCACATACCAATTGGCCAAAAGTAAAGGCATAAAAATTGTAATCACTGAATATGGTAATCTTTATCAAATCTTCGTAGAGAGTGCCATGGGGATGGGCGTAAAGAATTTTGGTGTCGATAATAAAAAATACGAAAATGCAGATGGTCTATGGGTAAGTCCACACTACAACAGAAACAGACACTGGTATAAATCCTTCACTGATCAAGAATTTATCATTTGCCCGTATGTCTGGGAACCGCTGTTCTTTGATGCAAAGTGTAAAGAATTTAATGGTGATCCAAGATGGAGTCCAGAAAAAAATGTAAACAACATCGCAATTCACGAACCAAACATTAACATACAGAAAAACTGTATCATCCCTCTGGCAATTGCAGGTTTGGTAAATAAGAAAAACCCAGACATGATCAAGAAAGTGTTTGCCCTTAATACGGAAAAAATGAAAGACAACAAACCCTTCATTGAATATATTGCAAGCATCAACCTATTGGCAAAGGGTTCTTTTGACTCAAGAAGAACGACACCATTCATGGTTTGTAACGGGATCATGGGCACGAGTGTTCTTCACCACATGAACAACAGTCTAAATTACTTGACTCTTGAACTGTTAAGACTTGGATATCCGGTTGTTCACAACAGTGAAGAGATGAAAGGTGCTGGTTACTTCTACAACGAAATCGATGTTGTGGAAGGTGCCGAGCAATTAGAACTTGCAATCAACACTCATGCAGAAAACCTAGAACTCAAACAAAAACAAGCAGATGAAGTTCTTTGGAAATACTCTGCAGAGAATCCTAAAAATATACAGGGTTACAAAGATCTTGTTGAAAAACTCTTCGATTAGAGATCTACTTTTAACTTAAATGTATAACTATCTTTTTCGCGCTTGCGGATTGGTTCTGCTAACTTGGCGATTCCAAGAAGGTTGTTGTCATCGTCATAAATACCGACAGATGAAATATAGACAGTCTTCTCAAAAGAACCGGTCTCACCGTAAGAAGAGGAGACGATATTCTTGATCTCTTGATCTGGTTTTTCAACATACAAGAAGGAACCAGAGTTAAACACTTTATCTTGACCAGTCTGTACAAACGTCGGATTGTTGGAACTATTAATTTCCCCCCTAGTTGCCTGTGCGAACATGGTCATGACAGGAGTACGAGTAGTTCCCCTAAAGTTTACATCAAAAGAGGAGGCAGAGAGGGCGGAACCAGTTGTTGCAAATTCTGTCCAATTGTTCGCCTCGGAAAAAGCATCGTCGAGTTCCCAAGAACCTGTCAGTAATATAAAACCTTCATTGTAAAGAGCGACACCTGCAATACTGCCGGAACCCACTCCTGTTGAGGTCTGGATGAGTTCGCCGTTCTTTTTCGTGTCTTGCAATCTTCCCGTAAGTGTGCCTTCAGAATAGAATTTAAGATCAACACTCCCCTTCTCTATTGAGGAACCATAGAACATCGAAGGGATACTTATTAGGCGAATATCTTTGCCGATGAAACCGTTAAAGGCATATTCCTTACTGTTCCGCTTGTAATGATTCAGTGTATTCTTTAGGGCATGTAACTTGAGATCCGTAGAAGAAACGAGATCCGAAGAGATACCGACATTAGAGGAATTGTAATAATCCCTGGAAAAAGATGCTGTAATGTTAGAGTCTGCATACTCTTCTGGGGTGACAAAGTTCGGTCTGTAATCGTTTTCCGAGTTCTGTATAACAACAGAGGAACCGCTTATAAATCTATTTGGTTGGAAACCGGCAGACTCACGGTTGTCATAATAAACAGAACCAGAGATGTAAATCCTCTTCGTGGGATTCGCTTCAATGGTGTTCATCACTACTTCGTTCTTTTTAAATTTAAACCGAGACATCATTCTCTCCTTTCAGGAAATGACGCCTAATAATCGAGTCTTACTCTTAGTGTCAAACTATTCGTTGGATCTTTCTTGATGGGTTCAGAAAGTTTCGCAACTGCGAGTAACTCATTTGTTGCGGAATAAAGTCCGACAGAAGTGATATAAGCAGAAGGTGCTTTTGCTCTGCTTCCTTCCTTCACAATGATCTCACTACCAGAAAGGTATGTGGGATTAGAACTGTAGTTGAACTCGTTGTGGTTCGCATCACAGAAATAAATTGTGGAATTTAATTCAATAACGTTACTGAATGCGATGTCCTGAACTCTGTGTCTAATAGCATCTGCGTTTGCAACAATGTTTGAACCCGTCAGCAGTGCTGCTGCATCTAGTGTACCACCAGAATCCAGATTTGTGCCTGCTGCATCTAAAACGGAGGCAGTCAAAACTGCAACACCTGCTTGATAGTAGAGGTGTCCGACGGGCGTTCCAGAAACTGAACCAGTGTACAGAAGTCCGTACTCACCTGCTGGGGAGTTTACTTTGTGATTAGTTGCTGCTCCTGTGTCAGCAATGGTGGTCAGGGCACCGAAAGGTGCTGAGTAGGAGGTGTCTGTTCCCAATGTTATTGAGAAAGAACCTTTCTTGATCTCGTCTTTGGCCAGTAGTCTAGAAAAGTTTAAGAAATAAACATTATTCATTTTTGTTCCGCCAGTCAAGTTGCCGTCAGTATCGAAGGCACGAATGGTGCCAGCAGATTCGTACCCTGCGAGAACCTGTGCCATCTGACCATAGACATTGACCTTTTTGCTGTTCTGAGCATTGGCAGCATCATCGTTCGAGGAACCTCTATAGTAACCACAGGAAAGATCCATTAGATGGTTTGCGGAAGAACTGAGGTAGTTGTAATCATAAACGGATTGAAATGTTCCGTGAGTGGGGTTCTTAATGTTGTTGTCAGCATAAGCACTGCTCGAAAGCAAGGTTCCTGTGATAGGAACTGTTTCGTTTAAAAGTGTTTTAGTGCTCGTGATCTTATCTGATGATATGCTTTTATAAATGTTTGATGCCATTCTAATGGTCTCCCTTATTCGGATTTAATGTATCTTACTGGCAAGTCGATGGTAACTCCAGTGGTTGTACCATGAACTCTGATATTTGAATCGATGTACTTGACTAGACCAGTGTGAACACCGGCTAAACTCATATCTGCACCTTCGGTGCCAATCGTGGTAAACAAGTGTGTTGATGATGCTAATTCAATAGAAGCACGGATGGCAAAGTTAAGAATCGTCCCTCTTGGTCCTTGGATGACCTGGTTGTCGCCCGTTGTTGCCTTCGAGGAATTCAATGAAACGAAACTCTTATTGTTGCTTAGTGACAATCTGTATGAAGCGATGTTGTCGTCGTCCAAGTAGGAGCGCTTCACAACATCACCTGTTGTGGATACCAAACTTCCAAGGCGGTTGTCCATTTCTATAATGTACTCTGTCTCAAGTCGATCTTCATCGATGTCGTAATTTGGATTAATTGCGATGCTGTTGACCCCTTGATCCAATCTAATCGTCTTTCCGGATGAGGCGTTGACCCCATTCATAAAAGAAGCACCTTTTGTAGTGTTTGCGACAGTGTCCTGGTCCACACTCACGATATAAGAATCAGTGTCTGCGTTTCTGCTCTGGTCGACATCGTTGTTCTCCACAACCGTGGAGAGATATAAAATATTGGTTCTAGGGATCGTAACCAACCTGCTCTTCATTGATGAAGCATTGTTTGTAAATGCTTCGAGAATTGGTGTCTGGAGGATTTGGATATCCTTGCTTCCGGTGGCACTCGTGTCGTAGAGACTGTAGTCAATCTCATCGTCTCCAAGTGCGAACTTTGCAACATTAAACTTTCCGTCTGCCTTTGCCAATCTATAGCGACCGGTGTCGGTCAGTACTGCGTCGATGATGATATCACCACTATTATCTAAAAATGCCATTTGGTTATCCTCCGAACGATAATTAGTATTCTACATTAATTAGAAGGGTTTTTTAAATTTAATCGTCTCTGGGCTCAAACTTATAATCGTATTCCAGATTAAAGTCTATTTTTTTGCCTGTTTTCCTTGAAGTGACTCTTAATTTGAACTTCTTTCCCCATATTGGCGGTGTCTTCTGACCAAGTGATACAGGATTAGAGGAGTGCACATCCATGGAACTGATTGTATCTGTATCTAGCAGTCTCCTGTTTACAGTGAGTTGTTCTATTGCCGGTCTTAAAAGTAGAAACCTCTTAAACCCTTTAGTTTTACTTTCTAGACTTTTTTCTTCCCCTGTGTAAGAAAAGTCGTTGACAATCAAATAAGGACTTGTGCCGCCCACCAGTGTCACCTCAAGAGGGGAAGAGGGGTTGGAGACATTGCCATGATTGTCGATTGAGCGGAACATATAATAATATGTCTTATCAGGTTGAACTCTATCTATAATGTTTTTATCTAACACTCTTCTATGTAAGTTCCCGGTGAAGCCAAAGAC
>Ga0208299_1001139_pt1 | contig 20786 bp, 10 predicted proteins | sample 15_taG_FD_184089 | JGI IMG/M metagenome (GOLD analysis project Ga0208299, IMG submission 184089) | Marine viral communities from the Subarctic Pacific Ocean - 15_ETSP_OMZ_AT15312 metaG (SPAdes) (version 2) | ecosystem: Environmental > Aquatic > Marine > Oceanic | place: Pacific Ocean | collected...
TCGTAACTCCACCAGTAAAATTGGTAGAGAAGTCCTCTAAGTATCCCCCGTCGGCGGAGGAACTGAACATTGTAAATGGGACTCTTTTGGTTGATTTATTTCCGTCGTTACTCATGAATACCTTATTATAACATCGTTTCTATGCTTTTATAAGCACTTATCTGCAATAATAATTATCTTGATGTTGCAAAAGTGGTTGTCTTTTCTTTTTAAGTCAAGGATAGTCTTATGCTGAGCCTGAGATGTCTTTGTTCAGGAATTGAAATCTATCAATGTGACAGTTGTGAGGTGACTGTGTTACACCGCTGGTGGAGGTTGCTGCTCCCCAATAGTATCCAACTTTGTTGTAGTTGGCATCGTCCCAGGGATGATAATAATCAGCTGAACCGGGAATCGCTGTGCTGCTGACTGCTACCCAGTCTTCTGAACCTACGGTATCAGTGATACTAGCCGTGTAGACAATAACGGTGTCCTGCCCAGAAGCAGGAATAACATCCATTCTCACATGATACCATGTATTGAATTCATAAGTTCCAGAACATACAGCCCAGAAGCCGTCTGAGCCCGATGAGTATCTGGTGTCTCCCTTGTATGCTGCTGTTGCGAGAAGTCTAACTCCGCCTTGTCCCAGTGAAACGTTGTTGCCGTTGTATACTGCATCAAGTCCAAGGTGATTTCTACTAGACAATAGCACATTATACCCTGACTGATTTCCGGAGGTGGGATGAAAATAAGTTGAACTGGAGTCGGATTTGTAACGTTCTGTTGTGCTTTCGGTTTTAAATTTTACACTAAGTCCAGCATAGGTTCCAACCCCTTCTGGGTCGGCGATAAGAGAACCAGTCTGATCGATTCTGAGAAATGCTCTCAGGCTGTAAGCGATCAGTGTGCCGTCGGCGGGAGTTTCTGTTACCGGATATAATGGACCACCAGAGGCTGTCCCGAGAGCGGCAGAGCCGCACCAATAGCGGCCAGTGGTGGTGCTGTCGTCATCTTCTGAGAAAATCATGGAACGGCAATAGTCGCCTGCTGACGAAGATGCGAGAGGATCGGAAAGGTTGGAATTCACTGAACCTTGTGCTAACATTGCTTCGCCGCCATTGCTGGTTGAAGTGTAGCCGTTGGCGATACCCTGTCGATATGCAGAGTTCTGAACCCGATAGCCATTTGAGGCGTTGGTTGTATATCCTAAAAAGTTAAAATCGTCTTGTGACATGTCTATGTCCTCCTGTTAAAATTTCCATTACGGGATGAAAGAACCTGATGGCCAGGTTCCTCCCTCGGAGATGAGGACATAAGATTCATCCATTTGTTTGTCTGCTGCATAAGTCCATGTAATCGGCAACAGCGGGACGTTCCAATCTTGACCAGGATCATAACTGGTGTCGTATTCTGTATCTGCTGCATAGTCCCAAGTAATGGGAAGGAGCGGAACGTTCCAGCCTTGACCGGGGTCGTAACTCGTGTCGTATTTTGGAGTTCCATACTCGGGGTACAGATCTCCTTCTCTGTTTGGTGTACTTGTTGTTCCAAGACTTTCATTATATGTTATCGATCCAAATACTGCAAATTGACGAGGCATATCTTAACCCACCGAAGCACTAAAGTTAAACTGTGCAACTGCATACATGTTAGAATTGCCGTCTGTCGTGAATGTTAGAATATCTCTCGATCCCGAAATGTTGCTCAGAGATGGGCGTGTTCCGCCGGGCCAGTAAATACTATGGTCTAAATAAAGTTCCATATCGGTCTTGTCTATCTGATAAATCATTTGATAGGTACTCCAAGGCTTAATGTTTGAAAAACTGGCGCTCAATGTCGCTGGTGACGAAGAGGAGACTGATACAATCTGGTTACTTCCATTGTCCCAATCGATTGCGAAGTTTGCTGTTTTCTGTCCGTTGTCGTATCCGTTTCCGTAAATCTGACCGGAGGCAGAGAGGTGTGTCAAGCTTGTTGTGTAATCTTCCACTTTGAAGGTTGTTTCATTGCCTGTTGCACCTGAGTCAATTCTAATGGCTGGGCCGGAAGAGGCAGAAACATTAAGCTTTGCCTTTGTGCCCGTAAAGTTATCGGCAGTAGTTTCCTTAAACTCTGCTTTCCCTGACACTATCATGAATCCAAGATTAGCAGGAATGGGAGTGCCGTTATACATACAGAAAGCATTTCCACCTGTATCAATTGATGCTCTTACTACACCTCCGCGATACATCTTGATACCACCTTGATTGGTTCCGTGTGTTTCGACATACGTGCTTCCGCCTGCATTCGTGTTTTCGAATCTTGCGACTGGATAGCCAGAACTTGCAACATCCTGTAAAACTTGCAGTCCTGTCTGTGCTTCAACATAAACCTCAGTGGAACCTGTGATGATGTGGGTGTCTGTTACGAGACTTCCAAGTGTTGTTGATCCAGAGACATCGAGAGATCCCGTAATTCCTGCGTCTCCATTTAATTGTCCGTCCCACGATGCTGCGGGTAGATTGGTTAGACCAGAGCCGTCGCCATAGAAGGCGGAGGCGGACACTTCTGCAGATGCAGAGATGTTCCCAACAACATCAAGCTTTTTAGTTGGAGTGGTTGTTCCGATGCCGACATTACCAGAGTGGTTAATTGTCATCCTAGTTGCTGAGAAGTTCGGAGCTGTTCCTAGATTGTTTTGAGTTTTAAAAGCCAGTTCTGTCTCTTTGATTGTATCATTAACTTGGGCGGTTATAGAGCCTGTTGCTCCTACAGTCCCCATACCAATGAGGTAATTGTCTGAACCTGCGGTGTACATAGAGTAAAATCGAGATTGGTCTTCGAGACGAGAGTTTTGATAAAGCAGCCCAGTCGTGTCCATCTTAAGTAATTGTTCGCCGATGTCGTCTCCACCATTTGCGCCTGACACGGTAATTGTTAATTCTCCGGGGGCGCCTATTCCGCCTGCATCTAGTGAGGAATGTAAAGAGAACTTTTGCACATCTGTTTCTGAAATGTAGGTTTGTTCTGCAAACCCCATTCCGCCGCCTGCATCGTCATAGAGGGTTGAAATGCCCAAGAGTGGCTTTGTGGTGGAAGTGTGACCTGTGTGGTCGAGGGAGATTCCACCTGTGTGGTTAAGAGAAAAGTATGTGTTGCTTGATGAGGTTAAAGTTAATGATCCCGTAATTCCTGCATCACCTGTGTGTTGTCCGTCCCAGTCACCAGTTACACCAGTTAGACCAGAGCCGTCGCCGGAGAATGCCGAGGCTGTGATGCTGTTTGTCGTTGTGTTGCCGTTGGTTGTAACATAGTCTAAAGTAAAGTCGGTTGCATGCTTGGTGTCAACGGTGTCTGCGTCTGTTGCAGAGGTTGCGGTGGCTGCATTGCCGACAAGTGCTCCAACAAAGTTAGAAGCAGTGAGGTTTCCTTCGATGTCAACGGAACCTGTAAATTGGTGTGTGTCAGTTGAAAGTTCTCCCAATTTTGTAGATCCAGAAACTGAGAAATGGTAATCTGGAAGATCTGTCACGTTGTAACCAACCCCTACTTTTCCGTAACCGAACGAAGCACTTCTGTCAACAGCGAAGACATCCGGGTTTGCATGGATTCCCACTGCTAGATCGTTGAATATAGACACAGTGCCTGGTGAGAGGCTTGCTTCTATATTGCCGTTAGATGCCCTTATAACAGAACCATAAAGATCAGTGATATGGGCACTGTCAGTATGAACTGCAGAACCTGTGATTCCGAGAGAGGCAGAGATCTGTCCGAGTACTTCCAACGATCCCGTAATTCCCGCATCGCCATCGTGTTGCCCGTCCCAATCGCCAGTTACACCAGTGATGGATGAGCCGTCGCCAATAAAATAATTTGCAACAACACCTGCGGAGGCTGTGATATTTGCAGCTGAAAGATAAGCATATGGAATGTTGACCTTATTCTCATCAACGACAATCTTCGCATCTGTGACACCATTAGGGGATATTGTAGTTTGTTTTCCGGAGAGAGAAGAACTCTCTACTGTGATGTGGGTGTAGCCTGTTTGATCTTTAATCGTAGTATAAGTGGAAGCTATTTTAAATCTTGTATTTGCACTAGAGTCGTTAATTGTGGCTGTTGGTGCGCCGAATGAAATATCACCTGTCGTGATATCGTTTGTTGTTGTGTTGCCGTTGGTTGTAACATAGTCTAAAGTAAAGTCGGTTGCATGCTTGGTGTCAACGGTGTCTGCGTCTGTTGCAGAGGTTGCAGTATCTGCATTGCCGACAAGTGCTCCAACAAAGTTAGAAGCAGTGATGTCTTGCGAAACTTCTAAAGATCCCGTAATTCCTGCATCACCTGTGTGTTGTCCGTCCCAGTCTCCCGTGACACCAGTTAGACCAGAGCCGTCGCCATAAAAGCCAGAAGCTGAAATGTTTATAGAAGCTGAGATGTCTCCTGTTACTTCGATATTCTGATCGTCTCCGTCGAAGTTGACCCAATTTGTTCCGGCGCCGGTGCCTTTGTAAATTTTCACATCGCGATCTGGTCGGATATATACATCTCTGCCGGCTTCGAGGTAAAGATCTAGACCTGTATTCTTTGCCCAGATCACACTTCCAGTGTTTTCAAAATTTATTGATGGAAGATCGGTGCCGAGATAAACAGAAGCGGTAATATTGGGAGCTGAAATGTCTGACGAGGCAGAGATGTTTCCTAAGACATCAAGTGATCCCGTAATTCCTGCATCACCTGTGTGTTGTCCGTCCCAGTCTCCTGTGACACCAGTTAGACCAGAGCCGTCGCCCTGAAAGGAGGAACCTGAGATTCCATTCGAGGCCGAAAGAGTCTGAAAAGATGCTGTGAAGTAATTTGTAAAATTGCCTTTGTGAAGAAAATTTTGAGGAGACGGATTGGAACCAACAGAAACAGTGCCGCCTTCTAGTTTTATGGAACCGCCTGAGCCGACATCGATGTTCACCTGTGTCGCACCTGATAGGTTTAGTGCTGTTAAATTTGCCTCAATGTCAAGAGTTGTGTTTCCAATACTGTCTATTCTGAGGCCTGAGCCTGTGATAGGGGTCGCTGTTGTATTTCCAGCGGCAAGTACTTGAGCTAAAGTTGGATTACTTGTGAGCACACCAGTTAGACCAGAGCCGTCGCCGTAAAAATAAGATGCAGAAACACCAATAGACGATGTAATTTCGTCGATATGGGCCTTGTCCCATGGCTTGGCTAAAGTTCCAATCTCACCTTGACTTCCTGTTCTTGGTACGATATTTTTTGTTAACATCTGTGCTTCCTCCGGATTACTCTACTTTAAATAGATATTTTACTTTGTTTTCGCCCACATTAAAAGCTTGGAGACTTGAGGAATCAACGGTAACTGATGGAGATTGCAACTTTCCAACATTCCTAACATATAGTCCAGTGGTTCTTTCTGATGCCGTGACAATGACAAATTTTGCCCTCTGATCTAAGACCATGTTTCTAATAATTCTTACTTCATCTATAACTTCGGTGGTCATTATTTTGTTTTCTCCGCGTTTGGCGATCTCATGGAACCCTCAATGACGCGAGATCTTGTTGTCGCGTAGGTTGGGGTTTTATGAAGATATTTGTTTCTCTCAAGAATGTGACTCTCGATAACGTTCAATGGTCCTTCGAGGATTTCTGCAGATGCAGGAAGTTGTTGTCGCAACATGGACACAACGGCGTCGTCAATCCACTTGAAGTAATCATAAAACTTACTAACATCTGGCGTGTTTTCCATTTTATCAAAAAATTCTTTTCGTATAAGAGAAAGTTCTTGATTTAATGTGTTATATTTATCTGATGGCTTCAGGTATAAAGAAGCTAAATCTGCCGAAGTGGAGAAGAACTTGAGCATCTCGTCGGAAATAATCTGATAAAGGCTTTTCTCGATGCCGAAAGCCAGACTTGTCGGGTTTGACAATTCCTGCTGAATCTCTTCAGATGGCGTCAATACACTGACCATATCTGCGGCCGATGCGTTTTCTGGATTGATTCTTCTCAAGGTGGGGATATATTCTTGATTAATCGCTGTTACATTAGCCGGGAAGTCATATCCTTTTCCTTCGTGAATATAGCCAAATGAATCATACATGGCTACTTTTTCTGCCGAGCCTGATGAGAAATCTGCAATGTCGAATTCTCCCAAACTATTTGCTGCAGTTGTCGTTTCAAAGTTCCAGTCTAATTTTAAAGTATCAATTGCCGGCATATCGTTATCTGCATTGAAGATCGATCTGTTTGGATCTTTTATTCCATAACTCCCCAAAGTTTTTGCATGATTTGTGATGGCGTCGTCAGATAAGTGTTTTGCCCAGAAGCGCACACCAGAAGCGAGGACATCTGATTTTTGAATTGTAGAGCCTGTGAAGTTTGTTTTATAGGCGCCGGCATAAATTCTCTTCCCTTGTTCGAGGAAACTCTTAGCTTTGGTTGAGTCGAGGGATGCGGTGAGGATAAATGAGTCATCGATTCGATCACCAGCGGCGTTGACGCCTTGAAATTCAATTATATAGGTTCCCGGTGAAGCGTCTAGATCCTCGTTCCTTATCTTTGCTGCAAGGTTCCATCTTTCTCCACCATAAACTTCGGAGAAAATACTTGAAGTCAAGTCAATGCCGAGGGCAGATGATGTTAGTTGAAAATGGGCGTTTGGGCCATTGGTCTGTTCTCTGTTTGCGTAAATCTGCAAGTCTGCGTGATCTGTTGCGAGCCACGTAGTATCGCTACTGTCGGCGCCATGGCATCCAAAAATAGATGATTTTGTAAAAGGAGTATCAAAATAAAAAGGTGATGCAGCGGTTGGTTTTTCAAGGAACAAAAAATCACCCTCAAGGGTCATGCCGTGAAGAAGATTAAAATCCCCAGATGATGAAATCCAGTTGCGAGAAGGGGCGAGCGAACTCGTGTTTTGACAAATTGTAGACTGGAACCTTGTCGGATCGTTGAAATCAATTGTATTCTTTTTTATCGAAGCAGTCTCGTATTTGTCTTCTAGTTTGTATTCTTCGTTGTTACTGTAGACCTTTAATTTGAGAAGGTCGTCACTAATACCAAAACATCGAGAAAGGTTTCTGAATGATTTTTCTGTTCCCTTCGAAGACATGATGAAAGTCAAGTTGTTGTAAATATTCTGATATATTAAGTTCTTAATGTCGTTTAGTTTATACTCCAGATCTCCGCTGTTGTTTCGATCCATGAATTTCTCAAGAACCGTAGCGTCCAAGAAGAAGTCGGCAGTATCAAAACCGAGATTCTGAACATTTCTTTTGATAAAACTGTGTGGCTTTTCTGAGCCGGATGGATAACCCAAGTTCTTTATTGCGTTTGCCTCGGATACACCATTTTGCAGAGTGTCCAAATATGAAGACATGACTTGAGTTAATTTTAACAAATTCAGTTGTCCGGAATCTTCTTCGCGAATCCACATTGGCATTGAATTGTATAGGGATGCATTGTTTTGCTGATCGTACATTAAGCCTGATGCTTTTTTTGATTCTTTCAGGGCGACGACCAGAGAATCCTGTTCGTATATGATGGGATCTTTGAATTCTTTGGAGGAGGCGCCGCTCTCAACCATTGCAGAGGTTGTACTGCGAGCTGATGAAACATACCCAGTCCAAACGCCATTAGAGGTTCTACCTGAATAATCCAAGACAGTTGCGTCCAGAAACTTTGAAGTGATCCCTTCGTTAAATTTATAATAAACACCTAAAGTTGTGTTAGCGTCATCAGTGTTTGTGCCTCCAAAAACCTGAGTTTTCCAGTTTAATCCGATTTGAGTTCTGGTTCGTTCCTTTTTCCAAAATCTGAATTCGTCGATAGAACCTATCATTTTACACCAGCCGGGGACCAATACAGGAAACGGACTGACGTCGATCTCGCCATCAGGCATTAAATCTCCAGATGCATCAATGTCCCAAATAGAGTTGCCGATTGGCGATGCAGATGGCATCAGGTCATCAGTACTAGAAGGATCGTTATCCCAAGCCGTTGGTGGATCGGTCTGTGCGTTCAAAGGCATGACGGAGGTTGAGTCAGAGGCCCACCACCCTTCTTCAACGCCGGCTGCGAGAGAGAGGCCGTCTGCTGGTCGGGCCTCATAGTAGGCGCCGATGTTAGCTACAAGGGCGCCACGAACTGGGCCTACTGGTGTTCCTGATATTTGTTCCTTATATGTGCCGTCGATATACAGATCTGCTGTTCCGGCAGCGGCATTGATTGTGATTGCATAATGATGCCACTGGGAATCTGCAATAGATGTCGGTGACGTGACCGAGAACGTATCTTGGATACCGACTGTTCCAGATATATATGCTAAACCCAGACAGGGTTCTGTTGGTTCATTGTTTAAATAAACGCACATTCGGCCGTAATCATCTGTCCCTTGTGTAGAACCAGATGCCCACATGTCGAAAACAATTTCCTGCTGACCTGCGGCATGGAAGGCGCCCTTCTTTAGCCAGAATTCAATTGTGTTACCCGGAGATTCTCCGAGTGTTAAGTTTGATTCTCGATTTTCTGTGGCGTCGATTATGTTTGCTGTTCCTCCAGCAGAAGGAAACAGACTAGCTAGGTTTGTCGCGGTGGCGTCTGTTGATGGGCCGCCGAAGATGGTAATATATTCTTTGTTTGTGGGTAATGCATATTTACCCGCATCTTCTGTAGCATCTGTATCTCCCCACCCTGCAGATGAGATTATGGCGTGGCCATTGGTGCGAGGATATTCATTCTCAAAAATATAATTATCTAAACCAGAAGCAGTTAAGTGCCACCGGTTCTTTTCATTTTTTGAGCCGTCGTATGGGTATTCGTTGTAGATATTCTCTATGGCTGAAACATAGTATTGCTCTGCAGAACCATATGTTACAAATTTTTCTGGATCTGAGTAGTCCATTCTTGGAATTACTCTTTGTTCTAATTCCTCCGAGGTTTCTACGATCTTATAAGACTCGATGTTCTCTGCTTGCAACTCGTCTCTATTTTTGGAAGTTGGGGCTCGTTTTGCCATTATTCTACCCTAAATTTAAACAGTTCTGATTGTTCCTCATAGCGGTCATTCACCTTATAAGAAACCTTAATTCCATAAGAATAACCGGCATCAAAGAGAGACATATCAATATCAAAATAATTACCGTCCTTGTCATAAGACATTTGAGTATATCCGGCGTTGGCACTTCCTGTACCATAAGAAATGACGTCGAAATCGTCAGCAATGCGGAAGATGTTATAATATGCATCTTCAATTATCTTTGTCTCTATGTTCGTCGTGGCGACGGAATATATTGTCGGATTCCAGTCCTTATCCCGAATGAACATTCTCATGCGGGGCTTTTCCGAAGTTGCATAAGATGGCTTCATGTTGGTGATGTTTGAAACATATTCGCCCGTATCGGCTGCGGTGCTTGTAGAAAAGCTTCTTACAGCTATTTGACTTCCTGTCGCATATTCAGTTCCGGAGCCGTTGTGCCAGACGTCGTACAGATAAGAAGACGTGGTGTCAATAGCAACGGATGCAGAATAGATACCAGCAGCAACCCAGCCGCCAGAAACTTGCGTAACACCGATACCGTCTGGACCTGAACACGTTAGTGCAGTTCCTACGGGGGCTGTTGAGGCGCCATAATATAGGCTCATTGAAAGCTCTCCGGTGCCAACAGCAGGAATGTTTTGTAATTGGCCACGAACTTGATTGTATAAATAAAGTGTGTTTAGATTGTCTGCGCCGGGAACCAAAGAGCTTGATGCATAAAAAGAATTTCTTCTATCTTTTCTAGCTGAATCCCAACGGGCTTCGATGGTTGGTTTGTAATAAAAATGTTCTGTACCTCTTGCGTAGAACTTCTTTGTGTAAAAGCTGCGATCCATGGCGGCATAACTAGATGAAATCTGAATTCCGATTCCGTCTGAGTCTTTTGTTTCTGCGAGCCACTCTTCTACCAAAGACGTTATATCAATCTCGATATCTTCGGTTCCAGTGCTTAAGTATTGTGAATAGGCAGGAGTGCTGTGATAGTCTCCACCTTCGGAAACCCAGCCGCCATCGTCGCCAGAGGCCGAAAGAGATGCTGATATCCAGTTTGAAGTGCCTTTATCGGCATAGCTTTCCATGTCGAGGCCATAACCCTCTGTCCAGGATCTTGAAACAGGGAGGACGGCTAAGCTGTAATCTTTTGGTAATGTCTGACCGTGTGGGGCATTATACATTCTTAAGTAAAATGATACGTTGCCGTTTGTTGGAATATCTCCAGAGGCCCTGTCTGCTGTGATGTCTGAAATCGGGAAGTTTATCAAAATCCTCGATTGTTCCATCGAAGAGGTGTTCGCCTGTCCGTAAATTGTAAATGTCTCTAGGATATCAGATTCACCCATATTGGAGCCTGTTCCGCGAGTCTGCAAGTTAGATTCAAAAGCATTTGTTATCGTGTTATCTGCGTTTGCTGTGTATCTTTTGATGGCCATTATCTAACCGCTCCTTTAATATCCACATTCGGGTACTTAACTTCATAAATAGCATTGCGGGGTATGTTTATCGCCCTACCATCTGTAGATAAATTATCGGTGATACTAAATGTTGTCGAACTATAGTCTGCACCGTTCTTGATGTTTATCTTTACGTCAACAACGTCAATAACACCTTCAACATCTTTTAAAGCCTTGTAGACATCTGTTATGTAAAAGGCTTCTCCAATATCTACTTTCGCGGTGAAGTGTTCCGCAAGTTTCGAAATGCAACTTTGCAAAATAACACTACTGTCTTTATTTAAATCTCCGATCACTGTGAAATCAACACCAAAATTAATAATCTTTGCATCAACGATCTCGATAGCGTCGTTAATCATTCTGCCTTTATCTAGCCATGTTTTTAAATTATCTTTTAAAATTGAATTTGCTGCGGCAAGGTGGTCGTTTGAATCTATTGCGATGGTGGCGATATTCAAGTTGCCGCGACGGGGGTTGGGATTAGAAATCGCTTTGACCCTTTTCATGGCGCCGAATTTATACGGCATCGAATAGGCCATTGTCTCATAGTCTTTCAATGTAACTGCGCGTCGTTGGTTCGCGTAGGAGTTTTGCACTCGTTTTCGCAAAATCTCAACGTTGTCGGTGTCGATGGACCCGACGATGGGGGAATCGTTTGTAGACTCCACACTGGACTGGACTGCCTGAACTGATGCTTGGTCTAGGGTTGCGATGTCCGCGAACTCCAAAATTGGAGTATCAACCATTGTTAGCGAGTTCGTGCTAATGTTTGTATCTTCTTTTGTGTTTCTTCTGTAAACAATCGTCAGAGCTGTGCTTGATGGTGAGACACCGAGAGAATCTGAAGATAGAAGTCTTGATGGATCTAATTCAACATCTGAGATGTATTCTTTACCATACATTTTAACGGCAACGCTCGATGGATCCAAAACGTTTTCGTTTGAATTTTCTTCTTTGCCGGAGCCAAACTGAAGCATCATTCCTGCTGCAGTTCTTTTTGTGGTAAATCGCCTTGGGACAACGAGCGGCTTCAAAATCTCTCGAACAGAGAATTGTGTTGTGGTATCCCTGTTTGCGATGGAGCGCATAACAATGTTTTGTGTAAGATAATCAACCTCGTAATATTCGTTGCCGGTGTCATCGTGAACCGAGACAATATTCGTTATTGCTGTATCTGCAATACTTTCTGTTCTAAATTTTTCATATTCTCCGATGCTTATAACTGATGTTTTCAATTCTCCCGACGAAACTGCTCCATAGTTTTTGATCGCATAATGAGTTGGTGCTCCAGTGGTTGGGTTTACTCTGGCTACAACCATATCACCTTTAGAAAAGTTAACATCTTCGTCAAGAGTGAAACGTGCGCCGGAAGTGGAAGTCAGTGAGCTAGACTTTTTGAGAACTGGAATATAACGGTAGTCTGGTCCAGTTCCTCCAGAGTTGGCGGGGATCATAACAAAAAAGGTTGCTGTACCATGAGAAGACGGATTTGATTGCAATTTAAAGCCGGTCTGATTTCCCAAGCTTACGAGGTTTTGGAATTCTGTCGCTGTATCGACAAAGGATTCGTTAGCTTGATAATCCACATAAAAAGACAAAATGTCCCCAATATACGCAACGGTGTCCAACATGAGCGAGCCAAAGCCGGCCTCATTGAAATCCTGAAATGTGTCTGGATAATATCTTTTCGCGTGATCGACCAAATCCTTTCTGATCGTTTCGAAGTCTCTACTTGTATAGTTTATCGGTAGGTTACTCTTTTTTCCCATTTGTGTTTCTCCACTCTCCTAAATAGTTAAACATACAACTTTACGCTCAACTTATAAGGCGCCCATTTGCGCCAAAGGATAAATTAATGTATTCACTAATTGCGAGAGTAGGAACGGAATAGAAAATCCTAACACGCAAGGTAGCTTCTTCCTCACCCTCTTCGACGAGGAGATTATTTAATTTCACAAAGGGCATGTATTGCCCTAACTGCAGACCGACTCTTGAATTTATGCCCGATGTGGCCTCTCCTATTGATTGCTCAAACAGGAACTTCTGTATTCCGACACCGAAGTCGGGGTCCATCATTCTCTCACCGGGGATGGTTAATATTAGGTTCTTAAAGTTTTGCTTAATCAGAGATCTATATTCTCCGATGTGTTCGTACTCCAGTTCGCCGCTTTCGGCGAGGGGAAGTTGTGGTGTTAAAAAGTTTTTACTTGCTACCATGATTTATACCTCTTAGCATTCTTTCTCATCTCCTGATGATGTTTTTGCTGCATCTGCTGCATCAATTATTGTGTCTTGGAATTCTCGTAACGGAGGACAATCCTCTGCATCTTCAACTGTTTCGGCGGCGCCTGATTCTATAACCTCTGCTGGTGTCTGGTCTTCGCAAACAATAGGACCAACATTCAAGCCTGTGCTGGCGAGAGTTCTTTTTCCTGTTTCACTATCCTGTATCGCCTTCTGCAGCCTTGGTAAGTCTTTGAGAATCCAAATTAAAGGAGACACTACAGCATAATAAACTATTCCGAAAGGAGTTGGCGGGAACGGCGGGAGGCCGGCGATCATGGGTGCGATGGTTACACCGCCGGCGACCAAGCCTTCCAACGCAAAGGCTGGGATGCCTGTGGCTGGCATATCATAAGGACCGCCAAGGCCGAAGCGATTTTCGGCTCCTGCAAACAACGCATCATTAAACGACACTGCTTGGCTGAAATCGGGCCAATTTATGCATTCCATATCTAGAAAATTAGGAGAAGTTGGATCTAGGTTTGGCATGTTCTTCTTTATATTCTTTGGCAAGATTGGAAGACCAAGAATCTCAATGATGGACGAGGTTATGGCGACGTGCGGATCTGCAGTCTTCGACCAACCTTTGTAAGTTGTGAGTGGGGCAAGGAGCATCATCAAGAGAAGTTCTGGATTTAAGAATGCGTTTGCCATATCTGGGAACATATTTTCGAAGTTGAGAGCGAGGGCTGCTGCTTCCTTGCCGGCACACGGATCATTTTCTTGGTTCTTTTCCCACAACCAATCGAACATCGCTATGGTCTGTTTCTTTGTATTGTTAAACACACGAGACATAATCTGATCGTCAGAGGATTGTAGACAATAAATCATTACAAGAGAAGCTACATCGTTCAAGTCAAAACTGAAGTCGAAAAGAACTTTGAAAGAGCTTGTTTTAGTTAGTTTTTCTCTCATCGCCGTTGTTACCTGTTCCATGACGGATGCTTTGTTTATATCCTGCTGGTCGGCTCGTGGGACCAGTTCGTGGATGTGAGCCACTTGGCCGTCTAAGCCAAAGCGAGGAACAATAGCATAGTTATAAATTGCGTGTGTATGGTCTTCTACGGTGCCATCGGTGGTGGTGGTTACGCCGTTACCATTCTCGTCGATACTGTACACATGGCGATGGTCTGCAGTTTCAGTAGTGAAGCCGTCAAGATCGTATATTGAAGTGTTTCCGCAGTCGATGCTGTCAAAGTCGAGGCCGAGTTCTGATACAAGGTCTTCTGCGTTTACCTCAACGTTTGATAAGAGGATTTGCTTTCCTTGGTACTCTTGATAAAACGATGTTCCAATCTTGTCTATTTCGTCAAGTTGACTTTCTAATGAGAAGTCATTAAGTTTTTTTGGCTGCTCGGTGGCTGTCTCTTTTGTGATTGCATACAGCTCCATCTTCAAATTCTTATCCCCGAGGTCTGCATATCTCATAACAGCATTATACATCTCTTGCTTAACTGTTTCTTTCTTATTCTCGTCGTTTGGAATACATTTTCCATGGACAACCTCTTTAATGCGGTCTGTTACAAAGTTAAACTCTTCCTCGATAAAGTATCCCATTGCAGTGGTGAAACCTGTTGATTCAAACGCATCCTCGTCGATTGGCGGGGAATCAATAAGGCCCGTTTGAGCAAGTTGATTATATTGTTCTACAATCTTTGCCTTGAGGCCAAGGGCATCTTCTGCGAAGACATTAATATCTTGTTCTAATCTGCTTAAGATTAAACCCTTAATAAGAGGATCTTTCTCGCTGAAGAATAATTGAGAAAACGGCACAATTGCTCTGAGCGTTATGTCTACTGTGTATACTCGTGCGAGAATTCTTGGGGCAGCAGTTTTAAGGGCTGTGTAAAGTGGTGGCTCAGTTAAGCCATCAGGACAAGCAGAAAGGGTAGAATAGTCTCCAGCGACCTGTGTAGAAAAGGAATCCATATCAATCAATCTGGGGTTCACGTTTAAATCTAAAAAGTTAATTGCGGCCATTGGATCGCCATTGATGTCTGTAAAATTAGGGACAGCTTTCAAGAGAGGAGAATCAGCAACAAAGTATAGAATAGAAGTCATGATTTCTCGATATAAAGAATCATACACGCTTGTTTTCAACTCGTCTGGTGAAATTCTATTACTGTTTCCAAGGTTGTTAACGACGTCGGCGAAAGCATGTTCTTGGGGAATGTAACTCTCCTCTGGAGTAAAACCGGCTCCACCGTTTGCAGCTGCGGGTAACGCATCGCATTCGTGCGAGCCAGGCTCATAGCCGATTGCATTAAGAGCCAACCTAGTTTCTGAAGATAGGTTAAAGGGGACCTTTATAGAATTCATGAATATAGGGTCTGGATTTGTCTTTGTGAAAGAGACAAACTTATTTCCTTCAAGGCTGCGGCCCCAAGGCGTCATGTGAGTGACTTTTGATCTAGCGTCAGGTGGTGACTTAGCTGATTTTGGAGGAGGGATGAGCGAAGTGCGACTCTTGGTAATAATATTTTTAATGCCTCGTTGAGAATTTGACTGTCTCTGAGAAAAATAAGAAGCTTTATCTGAACCATTTTTGTCCGATAAAAGGAAGTTGGTCATGTTCGCAGACAGAGGGCCTGTTACGTTTCCGCCAAGATTAACTTTTAGAGTTGGGACCTTTGCAACTGCGCTACCACCGGTGGCTGGATCATAATCCGTGTACGGGCCAAGACTGGAACCTAGATCTTTAATTTCTACATCTGGATCTGTAACCTTGTCTCCATCAACAGTCGGTGATAGACTTTTGGGTGGTCGTATCTCAGTGAGGAACCCTTCGTCTTCAAACCAAGGGAAAGCAAGAGGATTCCAGTTAATCTTTACAACGCCGCCGACTCGTGAGCCGTCTGGTGAGCCGTCATCTTTCAGAGGGACGAAGCCTTGTTTTAACATTGATTCAAACTCTGGGTTGATTACTGTCTTTTCTATCTCTATGGTTTCTTCTTTTATGTTTCCTGACTCGTCGGCAGTCTTTACCGTTTCGGTGTCACCCTTCCAGAAGACTTTTTTAATATCGTTATCTTGGTTTCCTACGGAAGATTGGGCCAGTCTATAAAGGATAAGGTCGCTATCGTAGGCGGTTGTGACCGGAGAGAAAACGTCTCTAATTGTTGAGTTCAACGATTGCGCTTCGGCAGCTGAAAGAGGGACAGGAATGGCGCATGAGTCGTCTTTGGACTGGTCGTTGATTGCATCGGCTTGATCAAGAATGGACTGGACGGATGCCTTGTCTAGCGCCTTTTGAAGATCTGTCTTTGGATCGCCAAGTCTATCTTGCAAGTTTTGCGCTGGAGTGCAGAACTCTGGGTCTTCAGACTTTTGGTTTATTATATCAACGGCGAGCATTAATTGATCTATCGAATCTTGCAGACCAAGTGATGAACCTACAGAGCCGAAAAACATCTCTGTATCGTTATTGCTAAAAGTCATTCCTATTTCGTCGGAGGCGGAGTTTAAAATTTGTGCTGCAGTGGCGACAGTCATCGGGTCTGCACTTGATGCGAATAATGCGAGCATAGAATCTGGCGGGAGGGTTTGAGATGTCTTCTTTACAAGATTGATAAGAACCGTTTGCGGATTATTTGGTTCCGCATTGTGTATAGAAACTGTAGTTCCGTTGATACTTTCAAAAGGTTCTGAGCCTATTTCGTGCTCTTCTTTGAACTGGACTTGTCCAAGTCCAAGCGTTGTGTATTTGTGCTCTCCGTTAGAGCCCTCTGTGTGCATTTGGATTCCATCTGCGAGAGAGTTTGTAATTCCCTTTAAGAAATAATCTTCTGTTCCCGCCATCATAGCGTTCCACTTTTCCGGATCTCTAGTTGCGCTAATAAAATCCCCCAGTGGACCCTCTTCGGTGATAGACTTAAGATAGTTAGAACCAAGCTGCGCGAAATCATTAGAGTTGAAGGAACCCTTTATTAGAGATTTAGTTAAATCTTTCCAACCTTCACAGTCGAGGGCTTTCTCTAGCATTTGAATAAGGAACGTTGCGAGCATTCTGAGGAGGTTTTCGACAATTGTCTTCTTAATAACCAACTCTATCTTTTCGTGCGGATCTTTTGAAAAGGTAGGAATCTTAATCATTCGTAGTATGTCTCTTTTGATCTTCTTTGGATCAAATGCTACTTCAATGTCTCCAGTGATGAACTTGTTCAAATATTCACAGAATTTCTCTATGTCTGTTTCGCGATTAATGATATCTATAAACTTGGGTGCTTCACTATCCTTGAAGAGTCTTGCAACAATAATTTTTGCAGAATCTTCAGGGCCGACAGCAGTCAAGTCCATGCCGCTGGCTAAATCAATAATTTTCCCTGTATCGGAGGCAGTTGAGATTAAATCTTTGGCTGCGTCGCCCATGCGCCACCATGTCTTGGCGGAAGAGGAAAGACCTAAAGTTTTGAGGTTTATGTCGGTGTCTATCTTAGCAATACTTTTCCACTGCTCGCTGGATAATAATTTGTCAAAAACAGCGATTTCATCAAGCTGGCCAGCAAATCCTTTTTGACTCTTAGTTGCATCTTCTGAAGCTATGATAAATTCTGTACTTGTTGGAGCAGCCAGTGGTCCTACAAATATGTTTCCCGAAGTCAGGGTTGTCTCTACTTCTTTGCCGTGACTATATAAGGTGAACTGTCCCATGTTGCCGGCCCATGAAAAACCGAGGGAGCGCCACTCGTCAGTGATTAGACTAGCTGACTTCGAGGTGTATCTAGACACTTTACCCTCTGGCGAATACAACACCACCTGTATTCTTCCTGTTGGCGTCTTTTTAATTTCGAAAGAATCTCTTTGCATGAAGATCATTTTTGTCTTGTCTGCATTTGCAGCTTGGTTTTTTGTAGTGGTTCGGGCCTGAAAAGATACGGAAACGTCATCGGGCCCGTTTGGGTAAACTTCTTTACTGTCGAAGGTTCCTGATTTTAAAAGTCCGTTTCCGTTAAATTCTACTGCTTTAAAATTATATTTGCTCTCAATGAGTGCGTCCCATTTTTCTAGAGCGTTTCCTAATTCTTTCGCATCGTCGTAGAAATCAAGGAATATAAATTTTTCTATTACACTTCGCACTCTCCACAGGCCAATGTATTCTATCATCTCTCTACAATTGTTTGGGAGAAGACATTCTAACACTCTAAGCGGCAAAGTGGCTGGGCAAAGCTTGTTAAAGAATGGGTCCATAAAAGCCTCATTCCATATTTTCTGGAGCTGGGCTGTGTCTATGTCTTCGACACTTGCAGAAAGTCCTCTACCTCCTGCGGTGAGTGAACGAAAAGAGCTGCTGTTCTTAGGAATGTTTATAACCATACCTACTTTAAATGCATTTTTTGTTTCACCGTAGTTCTTGCGAAAGGTGGGAAGCAACTCTTTGTTTAGCTTCATTACATCCTTCCCTGATATTCTGTTATGTACTGTATTTACACTGATCGTCAGTCTTGCCGAATTGTCTCCTGTGGGCACCAACGTATCGCCTTCGACGACGGTGTATCGATCAGAGATTGCTGCAGCTAATGTGAATTTCTTTGTTCCCGACTTAATTGCAGCGGCTTTGGCCGATTTATTTACCGGGGCTTTCGCTCTCTTTCTGCTATTTTCAATAACATGCTTGGGCATGCCGGAGCTGCTAAGATTTCCAATATTGTTGGGATAGTGATATCTTCTAGAGAAATTTACATAATCTAACAGGGGATCAAAACCCCCTACCACGTTGGAAGAGCCGAAACCACAGTTCATTTTATTTTCTGCTCTCGTTAAATCTGTCTTTCCGAGCTTAGAGATCATTTCAAAATCTTCCAAATAACCCGTAAAGTTAAAAAATTTTGATTTAAGGGGGGAGTCTGCTTCAAAATCTGAAGCTGGGATAAATGATCTTATCCAATATGCGTTCACTTCTTCGGCTGCAGGTTTTTCAACAGGGCCGTCGGTACTGGGGGCTGCAATGGAGGCGGCGACGGACGAAGTATCTGTAAGTATCTTATAAAGTTCTTCGTCAAACATAAAAATATATATTCCTAGAAACTTCTTTGCCTTGTTTAGTGCAAAGGAGATTTGATACTTATCTTCTCTTGCAGGGTCTATGAGGTCGTGCTTGAATCCTGCTTTTTTAATCAAATGGGGGACTTCTTCGATCATAGCCAAGTGCTTGTCAAAATCTACCCCGTTTACCTTAAGATTCTTCTTCTTTGATTTAAGATCTGCTTCCAACTTTCTCTGAAAGAACATAAACAGTTCTCTGATAGATTGAGTCTTTTTTGAATAATATTCACTAAATGATGTGGTCTGAGAAGGGTCTAACAGATCTTTAATCTCGAATGTTTCTGAATCCAGCAGATATGACTTGTCTAATTGCGCGTCTGCAAATGTGGGGTTTAAAGTTATTAGAGAATCAACATCTTTGAGAACTTTTTGTTGATCCATCTTGTTTCCGTAACTCGAATCAGCAGCGAATTGGTCTGCGAATCGTTCTGCAGCGAGGTTGGCGGCCGCTTCTTGTTCAGCGTGGGCTTTAGCTCTGGCGGGAGCAATTTCGGATAAAATTGAGCGGTCTAAAACTGAGATGTAGACGACTTCTTCGTATTCGGACACTTCCCTGGACCCTGTGTATTCGGCGGAGCGGAAAAAATCATTAAGCGCCTTTTCGGTGCGTTCTGCCCAGATGCCGTCGGAATTCGTATTGTCGTTCTCGTTGAGTTCGGCGAGAAAATATGCAGCAATTAATTCATCTTGTAGGACCTTGATTTCCTGTTGCGGGGAATCTTTAGTGGTAGGCTCCGCTGATAATTGATGTCTTACTCTCGCTTCAAGCCATTCAAGGACACTCTTTTCGAGGCCATCTTCGTTGTAGACGAAAGGTGGGAAATAGTCTTGAGAAAACATATGATCAATGGCTATCCAGGTAAGGTCGCCCCAAACACCGTCGGCATTCGACTCGCCGGCTTCGTCTTCTTCGTCGAGAAAATGAGCAGCGATCAGGGCATGCTGTAGATATTCGATCTTCGCCTTGGGGGATTCTGGAGTGATAAGGGGCTGGGGCATGCTTATAAGTATTCTCTAGTTTAATTTGTGATAGGTACTTGAGAATACGGGCTCGCCTGTCTTCTCTGTATTTTCGCCGGCTTTGGTTAGGCCGAGATCTTCTACTTTATATTTCTTAAGGTCGTTCATGATTGCTCGGCCTGAATTTTCTACATAAGAGAACAAATCTAAAGAGCATTTTGCGTTTTGCTTGATGAGTAATGGATCTGGAATGCCTTTCTGGGCGTAGAAAGCTTCTATGTCTGTAGCCTGTGAGACTGCGCTGTTGAATTTTTTCTGATAGCTTACGAAATCCCAAAGCATAATTTCGAGCTGCTCGACGTATCCGACGAGTTTTCCGAGTGATACTGCGAGGTCATCTGCTTTCACGAGATACTGTAGTGGCTCTTCGCCAGGCCCAATCAATTCGACGCCGCCGTTGACACCTGCTACTTCGCCACCTTGCGAGTTTCTTCCTGCTCTTGGGCCAGTAGAGTCTGGCTGCACGATCAATCTAATACCTGCTGATGGATCTCTTGAGACGAGACGAACGGCGTCGGCCTTGATGCCCACTGCAGATTTATCGTTACCCTCGTCGCCTCTGGTCGTGAAACCGTACAGCGAATCAATGTCTGTCTTCTGGCTAATATAAACTTTTGCTGCGTCAGTAATCATATCTCCTGAAGAGATTTGGTCTGTTAGTGTTCTCTTGAAGCCTGTCTTTAGCGAGTCTGCAATTCTACCTGCTGTGATGTCAACCATACCAATAGAGGTGTCGTTTAACTTGTCGTATTCATAATCGCGGCCAAGGACAAGCGAGGCGTTGTGTCTGTTTTCGATAACGTAGTCATTTGAACGAAGGCCAGAGCGATTTACTTTTGGCTGGATTTCATGACGGTTGGAGTTTTCATGTTTATTTTTATCATCCTTCGCGGTGTCGCCAGTAGTAATTCCGGCTTTTCTCTCCGCTTCTTGTGGTGTTTTTAAATTTGTTTCACTCATTTACTTTGCTTTCCTATTAGGCT